>OKVA01000324.1_pt1 | contig 18809 bp, 13 predicted proteins | sample 1606741 | NCBI WGS metagenome assembly OKVA01 (sample SAMEA3882528, study PRJEB24775) | human gut metagenome | biome: human-associated habitat; feature: intestine environment; material: feces | place: Netherlands | collected 2009/2010 | reverse complement strand
AAATCATACGACATCTCCAAGGCATCGCGTATCTCCTTCCCCGTCAGACGCATGGTGTAAAGCATATTTTCGTACTTATACAGATTGAACATATCGTTCACAAAAATGTCTCCTTTACGGATTTCCGTATCATAGGACAAAGGAGCCGCAAAAGAAATATCCGCTCCGCTGATTGCCAACTGCAACTCATGAATAAGGTCTATAAAAGCGGAAGAACCGAAATAGGCAGGACGTGTGGAGATAGTCTCGGTAAAGGAACCAATTTTCTTGGAAACAAAATTCTGCACAGCTTCATTTTCGGGGGCAAAGCGTTGCATGAACTCTTCGCTGACGCCGTAGTCTTGCGTATCGGACAGTATGCCGTCTATCTTCTTGTCTATAACTTTACCATCACGCAGTTTCAAGGTTATATCCACATTACTCACAACAACACCGTTGCTGGCAGGGTCCATCACCAGTACCGAGTCACCGGCTATGTTGCACACCCTCTTGCATTCGCGCGCATGGTCGTGCCCCATCAGGACAATATCGAATCCCGGCACGTTGCACGCCACTTCCACCGAAGCGTTTTCGCGATACTTGCCTCCCATCAGCTGGGCATCCTGGCCGGCATGGAACATACCGATAACCAAATCAGGCTTTTCCTGCTCACGGATAATCTTCATCCATTTGCGGGCAGTCTCCTCCATATCGTCGAAACGCAGCCCTTTCCACAGATTCTCTGAAAGCCATACGGGGATGGCAGGAGTTATCATACCGAGAACCACAATTTTCACTCCGTCACGTTCCAGCACCTCATAGGGTTTGAAATGGGTTTCTCCGGTAGCAGTATCCACAATATTGGCACCCAATATCGGAAAACGGCAGTCACCTGCCCAACGGTCGAAAACGGTACGGCCGGTCTCTACGTCATGGTTACCCATATTACCGGCATTATACCCCATGAAATTCATCATCTCCGCTGCCAGATGAGGGGCAACGGTATCTATGTAATTATAATAATAGGCTGTGGGCTGTCCCTGCAGAATGTCGCCATTGTCCAAAAGAATCAGGTTTTCGCCATAAGCCTCACGTTCTTTTTGCACCAAAGCATGCACACGTGCCAGACTGCCGGTTGCCTCCCGGCGGCGTATAAAGTCGTAGGGATAGTAGTTGCCGTGTATATCACTGGTCTGTACGACTTTCAGTTTCACCTCTCTTTCCTGCGCAGGCAGTATGCTTGTCAGGACAAAAATCCAGATAAAAAAACAACTAAATCTTTTCATTATATATCCTTATTTCTTGTCGGTTCTTATAAGTTCATAGGGTGGGTAAACATAAACCGCGCTCCATCCGTATAGGCAGGATCTATCCAAATCTCGCCGCCCCACTTCTCAACGGTCAGCTTACAGATGGACAGGCCCAAGCCGGTTCCCTGCACATATTCGTTCAGCTTCTCGAAACGTTCGAATACCCGTTTCTGTTTGTCCAAAGGAATGCCGCAACCGGTGTCGGTCACCGAAAATACTGCTACATTCCCTGCTGTATCCAGTTCCAGCTTCAAGGTTATCGTGCCTTCTTTTGTAAACTTGTCCGCATTGGAAAGCAGATTTATCACAACCTGCTGTAAACGCTGCACGTCCGTCCGCATCTCCACCACCTCACGTTCACACTCAAATAAGAATTGATTGGTCGACCTGCGTGCCTGGGCCACGGAAGCTACTACCTGCTGGCATATCTGCACTACATTGCAGCTCTCCAAAGAAAGGATGACGCGGTCGGCCTCCAAACGGGACACATCCAATATGTCATTGATTAGCCGAAGCAGCAAATCAGAGTTGGTCCTGATAATCTCGAAATAGCCACGCTGTTCTTCTTCCGAGGCTCCTCCGGCAGACAGCACGTCCGAGAAGCCCACAATCGCATTCAATGGAGTACGGATTTCGTGGCTCATATTGGCAAGGAAAGCACTCTTCAGGCGGCTGGATTCTTCGGCACGGTCCTTTGCTTCGCGCAAGGCACCTTCGGATACCTCCAGTTCATCCTTCAACTTCTTTGTATGATAATAAAAGTAAAGGGAAACGAACAAACCGCCCAACAGCACCAACAGAACAGCACCGACCGACCAGATATGATACTTGTACTGTTCGTAGAAAGAAGGGGTTACGTTCAGCATCTTTACCGGCTGCGGAAGGCCGGTGATATTCAGTTTCTTTTCCTTCACAAGTTTACCGTCCAGTATGGTCTCATTCGGAATGATTTCCATATGGGTCTCACTATCCTGCGAGGTGGTCAGCAGGCGGTAGGACTGTCTTGCCATCTCCTTGCCCAAAGCACGGTAGGCAGGAACGACACCTGCCACAGCCCAATATCCCAAGCCTACGGAACTGAGCGAGAAAGTGGGCAAAGTGGGAGCTGCTTCCATCATGGCGTAGGTTGCATTCCGCATGAAGTAACCATCGTTCATGTCCACACGCCATGTCCCCATCAATATAGCTGTATTTTCCGGTAACTCATACAATCTGTCACAAATGGTATATATGGTATGGACGCGTCCGTCCAGCAGAATCAGGTTGAGTTCCGGAAACTTCTGCATCTCCTTCACTACATAGGCTTGCATGGCAACGCCGCCATAACTGTTGTCTGAGACAAAAGCGATATTCTTGGTGCCGGGATACATCTGCTTTATCATATTGATGTTGGCCTCCACATCATACTCATAAACGAAGCCAGCCTTGATAGGCGAACTGGGGAAATCCGTGAAGAAGTCGACGGATTCGGGCATCCAGGTCTTCAGGTCAACGGTATCACCCGGCAGCAATATGGCGTTCCGGCTGGACAGTGCACTCACTACCGGAGTATTGCCGCATATGGAGTCTTCCAGAGAAAGATAGGCAGCCCAGGCTTCCTGCCCTATAAGTACAATCAGCGCCGGACTTTTATCACCTTGATATTTAGCCAACAGCTCAGCCATTCTCCTCTCCCAAAGAGGGGATTCGGAAAAACTCTTGCAGTTCATGTTCTCCAATGCGATGGTGTTTGTCCCGCCCAGGCGTTGGAACTCCTCCATAAAGTCGGAGATGTTGCCGGAAGTACGGCCGGCATCCGGATTATAGGAACTGATAATCAGTACCGGATGCTCTCCCGTAATAGAAAAAGCGGGCAAAAGGCAACAGAAAAGCGCTACCATGCATGGTAATATTGTACGATATATGTGTTTCAATTGATTGATTCGTTTAATTGCTCCATAGCTTTGACAAATATAGATAAAAGTTGGAACCTAAAGAAAAAACAACAATTGTTTTTTTGTACTTTTGGCACCTATTATAAAATGAGATACAAAATGATACAAGATTTTCATCGAATGATATCTGCCGCTCTCGGCATATCAGAAAGACAAATAAGCCAGACCCTCGGCCTGCTGGAAGACGGAGCGACAATCCCTTTCATCAGCCGTTACCGCAAGGAAGCAACGGGAGGACTGGACGAAGTGCAGATTGAAGCTATCCAGACGCAATATGAGAAACTGAGCGACATAGCCAAACGGAAAGAAACGATTCTCGGCACCATCAACGAGCAGGGAAAACTGACTGCCGAACTGGAGAAACGTATCAACGACACCTGGAATCCGACAGAACTGGAGGACATCTACCTCCCCTACAAGCCCAAACGGAAAACACGTGCCGAAGCAGCCCGTCAAAAAGGACTGGAACCCCTCGCCACCCTGCTGATGCTGCAACGTGATCCTCATCCGGAGGAACGCGCCGCCAATTACGTGAAAGGAGACGTGAAGAACGTGGAAGATGCACTGAAAGGTGCCCGTGACATCATAGCCGAGCATGTTAGCGAAGACGAACGTGCCCGAAACAGCGTGCGCAACGCATTTGCCCGCCAAGGCATACTGACCGCCAAAGTAGTGAAAGGCAAAGAAGAGGAAGCGACCAAATACCGTGACTACTTCGACTGCTCCGAATCGTTGAAGCGATGCAACTCCCACCGCCTGCTCGCCATCCGGCGTGCCGAAGCGGAAGGCCTGCTGAAAGTCAGCATCAGCCCGGACGATGAGGAGTGCGTGGAACGGCTGGAACGCCAATTCGTGCGGAGCAACAACCCCTGCGGACAGCAAGTGGCAGAAGCCGTGCAGGATTCCTACAAACGCCTATTGAAGCCATCCATAGAGACGGAATTTGCCACGCAAAGTAAGGAACGTGCTGATGAGGAAGCCATCAAGGTATTTGCCGAAAACCTCCGTCAGTTGTTGCTGGCTTCACCACTGGGGCAAAAGCGTGTGATGGGTATAGACCCCGGATTTCGTACGGGTTGTAAAGTTGTGTGCCTCGATGCACAAGGAAATCTGCTCCACAATGAGAACATCTACCCCCACCCTCCGGTCAGCAAGCAGAAAGAGGCATTTACCAAGCTGCAAATGATGATAGAGTCTTATAAGATAGATGCCGTTGCCATAGGTAACGGAACTGCCAGCCGCGAGACGGAGGAGTTCTTGAAACATCAGCGCTTCAACCGCGACATACAGATATTCATCGTCAGCGAGCAGGGAGCTTCCATCTATTCGGCCTCTAAAATTGCACGGGACGAGTTTCCCGACTACGACGTCACCGTACGCGGTGCTGTGTCCATAGGCAGACGACTGATGGACCCGCTGGCAGAGTTGGTAAAGATTGACCCGAAATCTATTGGTGTGGGGCAATACCAGCATGATGTGGACCAAACCAAGCTGAAAAAATCACTGGACCAGACCGTAGAAAACTGTGTAAACCTGGTAGGTGTCAACCTGAACACCGCAAGCAGCCATCTGCTGACCTACATCTCGGGATTGGGTCCGCAGCTGGCACAGAACATTGTGAACTATCGTACCGAAAACGGTGCCTTCACCTCGCGCAAGGAACTGATGAAAGTACCTCGTATGGGTGCCAAGGCGTTTGAGCAATGTGCCGGCTTCCTACGCATTCCGCAGGCAAAGAATCCGCTGGACAATACTGCCGTACACCCGGAAAGCTATTGCATCGTAGAACAGATGGCAAAGGACTTGGATTGCAGCGTAGCCGAGCTGATAGCCAGCCGGGAGCTGCGTCTGAAGATTAATCCGGAACGCTACCTCTCCCCCACCGTGGGCATGCCGACACTGAAAGACATCCTGCAAGAGCTGGACAAGCCCGGACGTGACCCACGCGGACCGATAAAAATATTTGAATTTGATAAGAACGTGCGCACCATCAACGACCTGCGCGAAGGCATGGAATTGCCCGGCATCGTAGGAAACATCACCAACTTCGGCGCATTTGTCGATATAGGCATCAAGGAAAACGGACTGGTACACCTCTCCCAACTCGCCGACAGATTCATATCAGACCCTAATGAAGTAGTGTCCATTCATCAACATATACGCGTAAAGGTACTCAGCATAGATATGGACCGGAAACGCATACAGCTGACAATGAAAGGAGTGGAACAGAATTAGTGATTAGGGATTAATGATTAATGGTTAGTGGTTAATGGTTTCTGTATTAATCATTAATCCCTAATCACTAATCCCTTATAATAGTGTCTTAAGATAATTACTGTACCAAGCACTAAAAGTAGTGAACACAGAATAGAGCCTTCGAACCCGAAAGTTCCTCCATTTATCAGATTTTCTTCCGGAAAGTGAAGAATCAGCAGATTCTCATTGCTAAATTCATTTCCACTGACTTTATATCCCAAAACAGAACCTTGAATCCAGTTCCAGAACCAATGCAAGGCAATGGGGAAACAGAGGTTGCGCGTGTATATATAGGAAGCTCCCAAGAAACAACCCGCCAGCATGATATTCAAAAACGGGACGAAGGCAAAGCTGGGATTGAAAAGATGCATCAACGAAAATAACACCGCAGAGATAAGCAATGCCACAAACTTATTGACGCCTCCATCCAGCATACGCCCTAAAATGAAACCGCGTCCAATAACTTCTTCCGTAACTGCCACTAAAAAATAAAGCAAAAGACTCGACAACAACGAAATGGGAGAAAACAAGACCCCTGCCACTTCCACAGCCCCCAACAATAAAGACAAGCCAAAACCAACTGCATACAAGAACACGACAAACAAAGCTCCGTTCAGCAGGCTTCTACCCCATCCCTTCAAAGACAAGCCCAAGCCCGAAAAAGGAAGCTTCCTGAAGCCCAGCACCATACAAGCGGCAATAAGCCCACTAGCCAACATCAAGGCTTCATTCAACATCATTAAATAGACGCTCATCCCACCAGCTTGTGTCTTCAACTCAGGGAAAGCAATCGCAAAAGGTATGGCAAACAAAAACAGAAAAATCACAAAAAGTACAGTAAACAGTACTATATCAACGAATGCCAGCCAAATACGTTTTGTTTTACTCACAGCAACACACTCTTCCTTCACCGTTTCTTCCGTCTCCATTTGTATCTCATTTTGATTAATATCCGACAAAAATAATAATAAAAAGAAAAAACTTCATGTATTCCTGCCGGTTTCTTCTTATATTTGAAAAATCAATCTGGAATCGACAAACATGAAACTTAGAAAAATACTTTTAGCCGTTGCCGGACTGGCGTTAATGCTGAATGCCTCGGCACAAAAATCCCAAAGATACTACGTGGCCAAACCCGGCACCCTGGTGGAACTGACGACAGAAGCGGAAGCCAATGAAATCACCCAACTGACCCTGCAGGGCAAGCTGAATGCCGTAGATTTCAGGCATCTACGGGATGAATTCAAAAACCTGCAACTGCTGGACATTTCCAATGCCTCCATCAGCATGTATGCAGGCAAGAACGGGACTTATCCAAACCGTTTTTATGTATATCCTGCCAATTGCATTCCGGCATATGCCTTCTGCAAGCAAATGGACAACAGTACATTTGTAGGTAAGGAGACGCTGACCAGGATTATCCTTTCCGACAAGACCAAGAACATCGAAGATGCTGCCTTTAAGGGATGCAAAAATCTCAAGATATGCCAGATACGGAAGAAAACGGCTCCCAATCTGTTGTCCGAAGCATTGGCCGATAGCGTTACAGCCATATTTGTTCCATTGGGATGCAGTGACTCCTACCGTACCAAAAAGAAATGGGAGACCTTTGCATTCATTGAAGGAGAACCACTGACAGTAAATGTGCAGATTGGTAAAATGGGCAGCCTTGCCAGCGAACTGTTAAGAGCCGGATTTCAGCCCAAAGACGTTAACTTTCTGACCGTTGAAGGAAAAATGGACGAAGCCGACTTCACATTGATACGCGACTATATGCCCAATCTGGTTTCCATCGACATGACCAACAGTAATGCCACTGCAATTCCCGACTATACTTTCACCCAAAAGAAGTATCTGCTGAACGTACGGCTCCCGCAAGAGCTTAGAAGCATCGGACAGCGTGCATTCAGTGGCTGCGGTCGTTTGTGCGGCACGCTGGTGCTTCCTGCTAGTGTAACCGCCATTGAGTACGGAGCATTTATGGGATGCGACAACCTGCGCTATGTGCTTGCCACGGGGAATAAGATTACCACGCTGGGCGACAACCTTTTCGGCGAAAGCCAAGGCAAAATTATATATAAGGAGAAACAATAACCCAGACTATTCCCCGCCTTAATAAGAACAAAGAGACTCTTTTAATAGCAAAAGAAGGTGTGTTAGAATGATTTTTAGCTATCATTCTAACACACCTTCTTCTTTTTTTCAATATCGCACAAGCCTTTATTAAACAAAAAAGATATGAAAGAAGAATCGTTCCATCATGGCAGAAATATTGTTCCACCGTGGTGAAAAAATCGTTCCACCATGGTGGAACGATTTTTTCCTCATGATGGAACGATTTAAAATATGCTTATTTAGTCCTTAGCTTCCGTTATCACTTTGTTGCGTACATACGTGCACGCAACTCCTTAATGTGGTCTGAAGTGATGTATTCGTCATACTCCATCATCTTGTCGATAATACCGTTCGGAGTCAATTCGATGATACGGTTGGCAACCGTCTGAATGAACTCGTGGTCGTGGGATGAGAAAAGGATATTGCCTTTATAGGTCTTTAGATTATTGTTGAATGCCTGGATAGACTCCAAGTCGAGGTGATTGGTAGGTGTATCCAGAATCAAGCAATTGGCATTGCGCAGCTGCATACGTGCAATCATGCAACGCATCTTCTCACCTCCCGACAATACGCTTGCTTTCTTCAGCACCTCCTCGCCGGAGAACAGCATACGTCCCAGGAAGCTCTTCATATAGACTTCATTGCCTTCACCGAACTGGCTCAACCAGTCCACCAGATTCAGATCCGTATTGAAATACTGAGTATTGTCCAGCGGCAAGTATGCAGTGGTAATAGTGACACCCCAACTGAAAGTTCCTGCATCCGGCTTCATTTCTTCATTTATAATCTCAAACAATGAAGTCATGGCACGGGGATCGCGGGAAAGGAATACCACCTTATCCCCTTTCTCTATATTGAAGTTTACATCGCGGAAAAGCACAGTGCCGTCTTCCAAAGTTTTGGTCAGCCCGGAAACTTCCAGAATCTGATTACCCGGTTCGCGTTCGGGCGTAAAGATGATGCCCGGATACTTACGTGATGACGGCTTGATTTCTTCTACATTCAGTTTCTCCAACATCTTCTTGCGGCTGGTAGTCTGCTTGCTCTTTGCCACATTGGCACTGAATCGGCGGATAAACTCTTCCAGCTCTTTCTTCTTCTCCTCGGCCTTTGCCTTCTGGTTCTGCTGCTGACGGAGCGCCAGCTGGCTGGACTCGTACCAGAAGCTATAGTTACCGGCAAAGAGGTTAATCTTTCCGTAGTCGATGTCCACCGTATGCGTACAAACGGAGTCGAGGAAGTGACGGTCGTGGCTTACCACCAGCACCGTATGCTCAAAGTTGGAGAGGTACTCTTCCAGCCAAGTCACGGTCTCCATATCCAAGTCATTGGTAGGCTCGTCCAGCAGCAAGTTATCAGGATTTCCATAGAGAGCTTGCGCCAGCATGACACGCACCTTTTCCTTGTTGTTCAACTCACCCATCAACAGATAATGCTTGTCTTCCTTGATACCCAAACCACTCAACAAGGCGGCAGCATCGCTTTCGGCATTCCAGCCGTCCAACTCGGCAAATTTCTCTTCCAATTCGGAAACCTTCAGCCCATCCTCGTCTGTGAAATCCTCTTTGGCATACAGCACTTCACGCTGCTTCATGATGTCCCACAACACCGTGTGTCCCATCATCACCGTGTCCATCACCGTAAAAGCATCCCACTTAAAGTGGTCCTGGCTCAAAACGGAAAGACGCTCTCCCGGAGCCAGCATGATGGAGCCCGTTGTAGGGTCCAGCTCCCCGGAAATCGTTTTCAGGAAAGTAGATTTTCCGGCACCGTTGGCACCGATGATACCATAACAGTTACCACTTGTAAACTTCAGGTTTACGTCATTGAACAACACTCTTTTACCAAACTGTACTGAGACATTAGAGACTGTAATCATCTTTATATTTACGATTTATTTATTTACAATTTACTATTTAATACCTATTAGTCTGCGAATTGCGAGTGCAAAGATAGTTATTTTTCCATGAATAGACACAGAGAAGCGCTGTCAATCTGACATAAAAGTATTACCTTTGCAGCGTTTTCGGCAAAAACATCTATTTTGGCAAAGTTTTTGCTGGGGCACTGGTATCGTATTAACTTAAACCCTTAACAGCAATGAAAGCAAAATCATTTTACAAGAATAATAAGCATAACAATATGAATCCGAAAGAAAAAGAAAACAACCAGGAAGAGGAGCTGAAAACTCAAGCTACTCCCAACGAATGTGACGAAGAAACTGTCGGACAAGAAACTTCACAAGAAAACGAAGCTCCCCTGACGGAAGAAGAAAAGCTCGCCCAGGAACTGGAAAAGGCCAATGAACAGATTGAAGAGCAGAAGGACAAATACCTGCGCTTATCTGCCGAGTTTGACAATTACCGCAAACGTACCATGAAGGAGAAGGCAGAACTCATCCTGAACGGTGGTGAAAAGAGTATCAGCAGTATCCTACCCATTGTGGATGACTTTGAACGCGCCCTCAAAAACATGGAGACAGCTACCGATGTAGCTGCCGTAAAAGAAGGCGTTGAACTTATCTACAACAAATTCATGTCTGTATTGGGACAAAACGGCGTTAAGGTGATAGAGACAAAGGAACAACCGCTCGACACAGACTATCACGAAGCCATCGCCGTGATTCCGGCACCCAATGAAGCACTGAAAGGCAAAATTCTGGACTGCGTACAAACCGGTTACATCCTAAACGACAAAGTGATCCGTCATGCCAAAGTGGTAGTCGGAGAATAACATAAAACTGTATGGAAAAAAGAGATTACTACGAAGTATTGGAAGTCGAAAAGACAGCAACGGTAGAAGAAATAAAGAAAGCCTATCGCAAAAAAGCCATCCAATATCATCCGGACAAGAATCCGGGCGACAAAACAGCCGAAGAGAAATTCAAGGAAGCGGCAGAGGCATACGACGTACTAAGCAATCCGGACAAGCGTGCCCGCTACGATCAGTTTGGCCATGCCGGACTGGGTGGTGCCGCCGGTAATGGTGGTCCGTTCGGCGGCTTCAGTGGAGGCATGTCCATGGACGACATCTTCTCCATGTTCGGTGATATCTTTGGTGGACACAGTGGAGGAGGTTTTGGCGGTTTTGGAGGTTTCGGCGGAAGTGGCGGCACACAACAACGCCGTTACCGTGGTTCGGACTTGCGTGTCAAGGTAAAACTGAACCTCAAGGAGATCTCTACCGGTGTGGAAAAGAAATTCAAGCTGAAGAAATACGTGCCTTGTACCCACTGTCATGGCACGGGAGCCGAAGGCGACGGCGGCGCCGAAACCTGCCCGACCTGTAACGGTAGCGGCACGGTAATCCGTAACCAGCAAACCATACTCGGCACCATGCAAACAAGAACCACTTGCCCAACTTGTGGCGGTGAAGGCAAAATCATCAAAAACAAGTGTAAGGAATGTGCCGGTGAAGGTATTGTATACGGTGAAGAAGTAGTAACCGTAAAAATCCCGAAAGGTGTCGCAGAAGGTATGCAGCTCTCTATGGGAGGAAAAGGAAATGCAGGCAAGCACAACGGTATGCCGGGAGACCTGCTGATTCTTGTAGAAGAAGAACAAGACCCGAACCTGATACGCGACGAAAATGACTTGATTTACAACCTGCTCCTCAGCTTCCCGACAGCAGCCTTGGGTGGTGCGGTAGAAATTCCCACGATTGATGGAAAGGTGAAAGTAAAAATTGACTCAGGTACGCAACCGGGAAAAGTACTCCGCCTGCGCGGCAAAGGTTTACCCAGCGTGAACGGGTACGGCACGGGAGATTTGCTGGTAAATGTCAGCGTATATGTACCCGAAACGCTGAGCAAGGATGAGAAGAAAACATTGGAGGAAATGGAAGAATCTGATAACTTCAAGCCAAACACTTCGATTAAGGAGAAAATATTCAAGAAGTTCAAGAGCCTGTTTGACTAATAACATGGTACATAAAGAAGCCTCCCGATATTTTATTGTATATCGGGAGGCTTCTTTGTTTTATCAAAAAAATATTAAAGTTCCAACATCCGCTTCATAAAAGCCTTTATTCCCTCCACATCAGAAGTCTGAGGAGCCCATGAAGCCAAATCCTCTGAGGGTAGAGGCTGATATGGGCCTTTTTTAATTTCAAAAATAACGGTGCCTGACTCCAAGGCAATAATACTATGCCACGTATTAGAAGGAATCTCCAGACCATATTTACCTTCCGAAGGATTGAGGCATACCTTATCTGTTACATTACCGGCATCATCATAAAAAAATGCCAGCAGACTTCCACGCAAAACCAGATAAGTTTCTTCCTTATCTGTATGACGGTGAGGAGGAAGATAAGTTCCTGGTTCCAAAGCATTCAGCAACCGATGAATAGGGGCATCCATAGACGCATGAAAATTATAATTCATACGTAAACGGGAATTCTCCTTGGCTTGTGAAGTAACGGTATCCAGCAGCTCTTCTGTTATCAGCTTCATCATAACCTCAGCAATTGAGCAAACTTGGCAGGAAGTTCTGCTTTACCCGCTTCAATAGACAAACTTTTTCCTTCTTTATCTAGTAATATAGCAGCCTTCTGCGAGGAAGCCAATGAGGCAACTTCCGCCACATTACCAGCAACAAACAAGCATCCGGAAAAAAGAGGGGTAATCACCTTCCGGGTATGCCCTTTCCATTTTACAAACACAGCCTGCATCGGGCAATATGTAGTATATCCCGCAGCATTCAAACGCTGCATCAACTTATGTTCAGACTTAGGTGCTGTGTACAATGCATGCCAGCACATCATATCATTATCCGTCATCATATTGTTTGCTTTTTCCATCCCTTTAATAAATCTTTTACAAATAATATCCATCCCACACTGCCGACACCTGCCAAGAACATGAAGCCGATCAAAATCATCAATTTATTGGGCTTTGCAGGCTTCAAAGGTACCGTAGCCGGCTGGACAACCGTATATACCGGTGTAATCTCCTGCACCTTAGCTCTTGCCATCTGCAATTGTTGAGACACTTGTGTATATACTTGATAGGCTAAATTCATTTCATTCTGTAAACGCTCTTGCTCTGCGCGATAACTCAGTAATATTATATTCTGGTTTGCATCTACAAAATTTGCGTATTTCTTCTGGGCATCCTCATAACTGGCCTTTGCTTCTCCATAAAGTTTTTCGGTAAATGCCAAATCATGACGAGCCTTATTAGTCCGATAATCTGTGATGTAGTTCTGCAGGCAATGCATCACGGTATCCGTCAGCGAAGCAGATATCAAAGGATCCTGCATAGTAACAGACAAGGTTGTCACACCTGTCTTTTTGTCTACGGAAACAGAGATACGTTTACTTAAAGCATCTGCAATGGCAGACTCATCTCTAGTAAGACGAAAAGGATCCAGCTTTGCATCCCCCTCTTCCGGTTCATCCTTAAACAAAGACAATGTCCATCCTAACACCTTAAAAGGAGCGGAGAAAATTGCACTCCACCAAGGAGAACGCTGTTCTTCTTTCAAATAAGCATATAAAGTCGTGTCTACTTTTGCTTTCTGATCCTTGACTTTAACATCGAACAGTTCAATCAGAAAAGGAGTAGAACTTACAATATCAGGATAAAGTTCGGGTGACAAAGCATCTTCACCAGAAGAAGTACCCAAATTGATACCCGCCATGGCTGCAAGGGCTCCCATACTTCCGCCACCAGATTTACCACCACTCTCCGGAGCCAACGTCACACTTGTAGAATACTCCTTAGGAATACTAAATGCAACAACCAGTCCAACAAGGGCAGCGATACCACACGCCTTAAAAACCAATTTGCGACTAGCCCATACTTTCTGGGCCAGTTCTATCAAATCTATTTCTTGTTCCTCAGGTTGTGGAGAGGTTATGTTTTGTATTCTTTCTTCGCTCATAATTCAAATTACTTAAAGAGATTAACCATAGTCGCAATCATCGCTGCAATAGAAGCTGTCGTACTTCCCATTCCCAGAATTTCAGCAGTAGTCATCTTCTTTTTCTGTTCTTTACTTGGAACAATTATTTCACAACCAGGTTCAATGGCTTTCTTGTTCCCTGCTTTTAAACGAGAAACTGTACCATTCATGTATATTACATAGACCTTACGTTTCTTGGCATCATTACCAAAACCACCAGCCTGGTTGATGTAATATTTCAAGCTTTCACCCTTTTTATATAAAACTGTATTCGGATACATTACAGCACCGTTGATTTTCACTGTACTTACGTACTCCGGAACAAATAATACATCTCCCTCGCGAAGCACCATATCAGCATCTGAACCAGGATTTTTCAAGGCCTCTCCCAGATTTATACCTACAGAATAGGTATCGGACAAATCCAATCTTTTTACAGATATGGAATCTCCGCCTCCCGCTTGCGCCATACGCAGAGCATCTTCCTTACGGCGGAATTCTTCTTCGGTCATCCTACGTATAAGACGCGCTCCTTTTATATAAGCATCGGGAGTTACTCCACCAGCCTTAGCTATCAAGTCACTCAAACGTTCATTCTTTTTCGATAGTGCATAATTACCGCTAAAAAGGACTTCTCCACCCACCATAACATTCTGTTGTTTAAAATAGGACGGACTCTTACGAACATAAATTTCATCAAAAGGCTCAAGATGGAAATCCTGGCTTCCTTCTCCCACCAATAAGCCATCTTTCAAATCAAAAGAGAAATTCTGGCCTACTGTAGTACTGAAAGATGTACTCTTCGGATCTTTCATGCGCCGTGCAACTTCAACCTTTGTTGTAGCCGCCGCCTCCAACAAGCCACCAGCCTGCAACACCAAATCCTCTACTGTCATTTTATCAGAATAGAGATATGTACCCGGATTGGCAACTTCACCATGAATGGTAAGTGTAGCTTCTTCCTTCAAGTCATGAATACTTGGAATATATAAAATGTCATTCTTCTGCAAAGGAATATCTGCAGCCGTCCCGTTCAGCAAACCTTTCACATCTACTTGTATAACCTCATGCGACAAGTCTTCAAGTTCACGATCGATTATAGCACGGTTTAAGAATGCATCTCCGCGAAGTCCTTCCGCTTTCTTAATCAGCTGCTTCACTGTATTCATCGTACCGTCCAACTGATACAAACCTTCACGATATACAGCACCGCGGATTTCCACACGATTCTCAAAACGCTGTAAAACGGAATCAACCGTTATCTTATCACCGTCATCTACGCGGAATACGGAATAATCCATCTCATCCACATTATAAATTTGATGCTCACGTCCACTTTTACGGATTATACGTAATGCTTTCTTATAAGCATCACCCGTAAAACCACCTGAATACTTCAATAATGTACCTACGGTTTCAGTGGGTTTCATTTCATAAAACATCGGACGTTTTACCTTACCTAATATCTGTACCAGTGACTGGTAAGGATCCACAAGAATTACATCACCATCCTGCAGACGGATGTCATCCTTCATTTTTCCTTTCATAAGTAAATCGTAAACATCCAAATCCGCTATTGTATTTCCATTGCGAATCACTTTAATACTGCGCAAACTACCAATCGGGTTCACACCACCTGCACGATATAAAGCATGAAATACGGAAGCAAATGATGAGAGGGTATAAGTTCCGGGCACCACAACTTCACCCATAACGTTTACTTGAATAGAACGTATTTCTCCTAATGTCAGTTTAACTTGGGTAGACGGAACATTTCCGGTTACTCCAGAATATATTCTGGCAAATTCTTGTTTCAAATAATTATTGGCTTCCTTTACAGTTTTGCCACTCAGATAAACCGGTCCTAAATTATTCACAAGAATACTTCCTTCCGGAGAGATTGTTTGTCGAATCGTTGTTTCAGAAGCTCCCCACACATCAATAATCACCTCGTCACCAGGCCCCAGACGATAATTCTCGGGAGTAGCAACATTCACATTGGGTTCGAAAGTCAAATTATCGTTAGTAAAAATATTATGACCATAAATTTGCGAAGTCGGATCCTCTGTTTCCTTCTCTTGAGACAAGGAACGATTATCCATCATTTGTAAAGAATCCCCTGCAACATCCGTTTGTCTGGCAGAATAAGTTTCCGAAGTTGTACGCAGCCCTTTGACTACGCCACTCATTTCACCACGTTGACGAGAACGCTTCTCATCTTGGGTATTGCTCTGCGGACTTCCAGATTTAGAGTTTTCATACTTTTTCTGAATTCTTTCAACTTGTTCCCTTGTCACTCCCCGCCGCATTAATTCAGTAGTAATCTGCTTTTGATTTTTGCCCATCTGCTGAGCGCTTTTTACATACTGAACAACCTGATCATCTGACATCTGCTGAGCAAAAGCTACTCCTGACAAAGTAAATACCAAAAAGAATAGTGTTATTAATCTACGCATAAGATATTCTGATTAATCTTTTGAGTTCTTGTAATAAATATAAATCGGGCACAAAGGTAATATATTATTTTTATAATATACATTTATTCCACCTCTAAGTTTCAGAAAAAGCATTAAAAAGCTGTCACTTTCACGTCTTTTCATTGGGTAGAAGAAAGCGGGAAAATTGGCACTATTTTTTTCATTAGTCCAATCAAAATAGCCTTTTTTTCAGTATAACTATATTGCACCAAGGCCAGCACTTCTTCCCGCACATGTTCATAATCATCAACAGATGCCTTTTCACGCTTTATCTTTTCACTGATTACAGAATCCAAAAGTCCATCCCCAGGCCCTCCCACAATGTACACTTCTCCCCCATCCCCCATGACTCCCACTTCCAGGGTGAGCATACAAGCTTCAGACAAGGTAATCAAACAATGAGTATTCGTCGGATACACCTCACCCAAACGTACTATGAACATATCAGTTTCCCCTGTGTCGCGTTTCAACCTGCAATCAGATGATTGCACATATATTTCCGCCACACGCTTACTATATTCCATAGCATTTTCCGGATGACGTGCATTAGCAGCAGATATCATAACCATACGGGACACTCTATACTTTACCGCCAGGTCTGCAATATTCACTGTTCCCGATATATTCGTTTGAATTGCCTCCGACACAAAATCATCCATCAGTTGTACATGCTTATAAGCAGCAGAATGAAAAACAAGTTGAGGACGTGTTTCTTCAAATATAGCCTCCATACGCGTACGGTTAGCAACATCTGCAACCAATACACGGACCTCCAGATTCTTCCAATGATCAGACAATTCCAACTGTACATCATACAATGGGGATTCTGCCTGATCTACCAGAATCAACTGATAAGGATTCAGTGTAGCCAACTGGCGGACGATTTCCCTTCCTACAGCTCCCGCCGCTCCCGTAACCATTACTCTACGCCCCTCGATATGGGCCGTAATTTTACGCACGTCAACTTGTACCGGTTCTCTACGGAGCCAATCTTCTATTTGAATGTCCTTTATCAGTCCATCGTCCATACAATCGCTTAAGGGAGGAACGGTCATTACATGAATATCATGAGAGAACAGTTTATCCAGCATTCCGGAATTTTCCAAATCCGACACCTTGCTTGGAGAGATAATGATTGTATCCACTTTCTTTTTCTTTAGACGGTCAAACAGCTGCTCATCATTGGGATATACCCTGCATCCCATCGTATGTTTACCTATCATATCAGGTTCGTCCGAAATAAAGCCACGCAGGCGATAATGATTATTACGACTAACTCTCAAGGATTTTGCAACATTGACTCCAGTCCCATGGAATCCATAAATAAAAACATTCACGCAATGACGTGCATCAAAAGCAATAGCTTCATAAAGCATCTTCACAGCAATGCGCATACAAGCCATCAGAGAGAAGGTGAACATATATGCCATAAACAGAATGCTGTTCGGCAAAGTTTCTCCAAGCCCCGAAACAGACCAACAGCAATTCCCTAAAAACAGTACAACATAGCTTATCGTAAGACTCCAAAACACACGATAAATATCTACAAAAGAGGAAAAACGGATAACACCCACATAAGTACGGAAAATATGAAAGAAACAGATATTACACAAGACAGCCCAAATGGTCAGCCATACATATAAAGAAATTTCATAAGATACGGACGAAAGCCTATATTGCAAAAAACATGCAGAAAGCATGGAAATCACAACGATAATTACATCTACCAACAGCACCGTCCATTTGGACGCTATGCGTGAAGAAAGATATTTATAATAGATTCTTAAATTCATAATCAGTATCAGACTTATTTGCTATAGGACCTACGACAAAGATGCTTCTTTTCGTTTTATTATCCAATTTTTATGGCAATAAAGTTCAAGACATTCAAATAGAAAATTATCCCACTAAAATATTTCTAAAAAAAACAGAGATTCTTTTTGCCTTTTCAAATAAAGATGTACCTTTGCACCCCGTAAACAAAAGCTTATTGCCGCTATAGCTCAGTTGGTAGAGCAACGCATTCGTAACGCGTAGGTCGCCAGTTCAAGTCTGGCTAGCGGCTCGATATTCAAGCACTGATTATCTGGAATAATCAGTGCTTTTTCTTTTCAAGAATCGTTAGAATAAAAAAACGCTCTTCTACCAATATATTTGCATAAAACATAATGCCCTTCCAAACAGTTTAATCCATAGCCGCATAATTATCCCAAAGCAAGTAAAGCAAGTTTAAAACAGCACCATCTGATTACAATGATAACTTGAAACATATAGGCACATTATTAAAAACATAATACACCTTATATTATACATAGTAATTCCCAATATTTGCGGCAACTTTTCAATAACCCGATTTTTCAATCTTAAATAAAGGATTGAGGTGATTGAAGAACACAAGCCAAAATCAAAAGGCTACCATAGGTTTCTATAACATACTATAAACAAATGAAAAGAATCAAATTATTTACAGCGGCTTTGCTGCTGGCGGCTATATCCGCAGGAAACGATGTGTGGGCGCTTTCCGATTCAAGAAAGAAAGACACGCGTCCGGTAAAATCACTCCAATTCTTCAGTGGAAACGCCAACCCGCTGCTTCCACCTCCTTCAATTCAGACTCTTTGCAGACTGTCTCTACAAAGATAGACACAGACAAAGACGGCATTCACGACCTTTATTTCGTGTTTAAAGGCAAGGAGCTGAAGGTAGATGAATGGATGTTTGAGAGATTTTGAGCTAGCCTTACTACGCTTTATTTCCACATTTACTAAGAATTATTCGTCCGACATCTGTTGCATTATCGTCCGACAGCTGTCGGACGATAATGCAACAGATGTC
>OKVA01000318.1_pt1 | contig 19086 bp, 15 predicted proteins | sample 1606741 | NCBI WGS metagenome assembly OKVA01 (sample SAMEA3882528, study PRJEB24775) | human gut metagenome | biome: human-associated habitat; feature: intestine environment; material: feces | place: Netherlands | collected 2009/2010 | reverse complement strand
AGCCTGATGGAGGAGCGTGCCGACAGTTCGCTGGCCTTGCTTAGGCGTGACTCTGCGGTGTTTGCACGGTCGGGCAAGGCCGTGCGCATGGCGTACACGCTGTCGAAAACCGAGGCGGAGGACAAGTGTTACATTCTACACCGCTCCGACTCGGCCATACTCCCCGTGGCCGAATACTTCGCCGAACACGGCACCCCGCTACAACATGTGCGCTCGCAATATATTCTCGGGCGTGTGTATTGCGACCTCTGTCTGTACGGCCATGCCCTTACAGCCTTTGACAATGCCCTCGCCGTGAAACCCGACGGCGACTCCGCCATCTGCCGTTACAAGGCCCGCGCGGCCACGTGGGCAGGTTTTGTTTACGAAGAAAAAGACCTGCATAACGACGCTTTGAGGTATAACAAACTGTCATACAAGTATGCGAAGAAGGCTGACGTTCCGACTGTAGAGGTCTATTCGTTGCGGGATATAGGTCGGTCGTATAGCTATTTAAAGAAGAATGATGTCGCAATATCCTATTATAAGCGTGCCTCCGAAAGGGCAAGAACCTTGAATGACAGGTATCTTTATAATATGGTTATGGAGGAATTGGCGGCTATTTACATTGAGGAAAGACGGCTCGACGATGCGTGCAAAGCCTTGTCAACACCTTTCCTGGGTGGGGCGGATATGGACATTGCCGCACATTATTTTACTTGGGCTGATTATTATAAAAGCATAGGTAGGTTTGATTCGGCAATAGTTTATAATAAACGTGGAATGACTTATGGCGATGAGGGCGTAAACAAGAGCGTTTCTTTGGAATTAGCGATACTTAATAAAAAAATTGGTCGGCATGATGAGGCTCTGAAATATTATGAACTGTATTTCTTGTATGCTGACTCTTTGAAAGACGAAAGCGTCGCGGAAAACGCCGACTTGCTGGCGCATGTGGGGCGTATGCTCGAAGTAGAGCGTGAGAACACGGCCTTGGCAGGGGCTAAGATGCGGATGACATTGTTACTGTCGGCCATCATTATTATTGTAATGGCCGCCACATTCATGCTCTTAAGGTATTATGCAAATGTAAGGAAACGCCTGCGCGAACAGCAGGAGCGCGTCAAGGCATACCTGCGCGAGCAACGGGGGCGAGAGATGCGGAGCATAAAGCACAACGAAGAACGTATAGCACAGTTGCAGGCGGAATTGTTGTCGTCGAAAGCGGAGCTTACCGAACTGCAACGCTCATTGAAGCGCAACGAGGCAGAGATGCTGGTAAGGCGCAATGAGCAGATGCGTGTTGAAGAAGAGCGTCGTGAACTGTTGAAAGCCGATTTTACCGAGACGGAAGTGTACAAACTGTTCCATAATCCTACGGCCAGCCCCTCGCAAGCCGACTACCATAGGCTTGTTGACGCTTTGAACAAGGCATACGACGGCTTCACCCTGCGCTTGAAAGATTTTTACCCTGGCATAAGCGATACGGAGATGTGGTTTTGCTGCATGACGAAATCCGGGCTATCTTCAAAAGAAACATGCAATATTTCGGTCTATTCATTTAGCGCGTTGAGCATGGCAAAGTCGCGCCTGTACGCCAAAACGTTCAATAAAAAGGGTTCGGCAAGGGAGCTTGACAATTTCGTTAGGAGCTTTTAGTGTGGTCGTAACTTATTGATAATCATTTGTTTGTGATGTTGTGAAGTAATGTGAAGTAAAATTCCATTGTCCATTTATTCCTTTGTTGTACTTTTACAGCGTATTTGAAAACAATTAAAAAGTATTGGACAATGAAAAAGTTTGTATTAATGCTATTCGTGTCAGTATTCGGACTGACAGCTGTGAGTGCAGCAACGTTCCTTCCTGATTGCTTTAATTGGAAGCAGATAATTTGTGATATTACTGATAAAAATCATAAACCGAAGGGCCGTTCCGCTGTGTATGTTCCCGAGTTGTACCAGTCGGAAGACTATCTTTCAGTACAATCGGAATATGCGAATTATGCCAATGCGTATATAGCCATAACCAACCAAGAGGGCGAAACGTTAAAAGAGAATTTCATACAGATGGTTGCTGGAGGCGAGAACCTTTACTATATTGGTGATCTCGAAAGCGGAATGTATGAGGTAACTGTGGAATTTGAAGATTTGAAAATGTTTGCAAAAATATGGATATAATATAGTTGTGTTTAATAACCTTTTTACTAATCTAAATTTATAAGTTATGAAAAAGATGTTTTTTATCTGAGTGTATTGACAGGCTTTGTTATGTTTTCAGCATGTCAAAATGAAAGTGATAATTTGAATGTGTTAGAAAACGGAAAAACGCTTAAGGTTGCAGACTTTGCAGTATGGGGCGAGTTGCATAATAGTATTCTTGAGAATGTCCAAGAAAATTTTATATATTCAGGCATGGAAGCAAATTCCGATAAATCTGATAAAATCAAGAAGGTGCTTGATTTTAATCTTGTATTCATTGATAAAACATTCGTAGATGAAAGCGAAAGAAAGAACATGCGCAAGGAAATGATAAGGTATTCAAATTTTGTACAGGCTGATTTGTTCTTGGATAAAATACTGCGTGATGGTACAAGAGCAGATAATTCAGATATGTCGATTGCGGATGCTGCAAATGTTTTTAATGACAGTATTATTGATTTGGACGAATTGCCTTCATTAAATGTATTGAATGAAGCTGCTTTCAAAAGTGGCTTGTATTCAGGGTCGTCATATACGTTATTGAAACGTTTGATTGATGCATTGAATAAAAATTATAAAGGCTTGCTTTCTGATACAGAATATGAGAATGTTTTGTCGGGTATTGTGAAAGATTTTGACGCATTAAATTTTGATGAGACTTCAGCAGAAGGAGTGAATGTGGCAATGGTTTTATCTATTTCCGAAGCATCTTATCAGTGGTGGAAAGAAAATCCTGATGCGATGCCTGCAAATGGTAAAATTCCGACAGTTGTAGCTGCTGATGCTGCTGGAGCTATTGTTGGACTATTTAGTAATGCACTATATCAGGGACTTACTACCAAAACGCATAAGATGAATTGGGAGAGTTTGGGTTGGAGCACTTTAAGTGGAGCGGCAACAGGCTCTTTAGGATGTACCGGAAAATTGACAGGTTTTATTAAAGATATATTTTAATACCATCGCATAGTTCTTGTCAAGTGTTTTTATTTCTTGTGCTAAAATCTTTAATTGCTTTTGGATAACATGTAAATAAACATTTGACAAGAACAATATATGTTTTATGTATATGTAATGAAAAACGTGTTTCATTGTAAGGAAAGTGTTTGTTATGGATAAAAAAAGAATAGGCTTAGTGACATTTGTATTTTTTATAATATTGCTTTTATCTTTTATCCCTTATTTCTTGGATTTCATGCGGTTGATTGATTGCTTATTTTTGTTTGTTGTAAATATTTTATGTTGTTGTTTAGGCATGTATATAAAGAAAACAAAGTCGGGGAAAAACGATTAGTAAGAAATTCACTTTTGGTATTCTTGATACCGTTATTGTTGTTATCGTGCAATGATAACTATTCATTGAGAAGTGTGCAGGAAAAAGATGTAACAATCCTTTTTTACATAGTTGCAGAGAATAATCTTTACAGTTTTGCAGATACATTATTGATGGATTTGTCAAAAGTCGATACAACTTTGACCAAAGGTGTGAATATTATAGCTTACGTTGACGACTATCATGAACCACGATTATTGCTGTTAAATAATAGTAAATGGAAATTGTTGCGGATGTATGACGAGTGTAATTCAGTTTCGGAAGCGGTGGTAAGAGATGTTACCAGTTTTACATTCAATAAATTTCCGGCAAAAGAAAAAGGATTGGTTCTGTGGTCACATGGTACAGGATGGTTTCCTGTAAATGTAGGCACAAGAAGTTTCGGCGACGACAATGGAGAGGCCAACAACATGTTTTGTATCGTAAGAGCCGTGCCTTGCCGTTTGGACTTCATGGTACTTGACGCTTGCTATATGGGTTGTGTTGAGACTATGTTTGACGTCAGGAATGTCTGTCGATATTGTGTTGCGTCGCCGTGCCAGGTTCCCAATAAAGGCATCATTGGGCAAAGGTCGTTGGAATGCTTGTTGGATACGGAGAAAGGTCTGGAGGAAAGGCTTGTGTCTGTCTGTGACGAATACGCCAATCGGTATGATTCCTTGCAGGAGCCTGTGTCTGTATCGCTGGTAAAAGCAGATGCGATAGACGTATTTGCTGATAAAATAAAGACTATTGAAACGTTTGGGACGCTTGTTGATTATGCAGGCTTGCCTGTTATAAAATACAGGAACTTTGATGTGTTTTATGACCTTGAAGTTTTTTTTGATATGGTGGAGTTTCAATGTTCGTCATTGGTTGACGATATTGTTGTCCATAAAAGTAAAAGCAGACAGTTCCCTTATGGAAATTTTGGATTGTCAGTGTTTTTGCCGGACAAGCATAATGTTGATTATCAAGAGGCTTATGAAAGCATACCTTGGAATGTAGAGACAGGATGGCTTCGTAAGTTTTGTGTTCAATATTGACGTGCGGTATCTTCCTTTCCCAATCATAGAGTATGACACTTTCATTTTCTATTTGGGGTTGAACATCCCAATACGGTAACTTGGTTGGACTTTTGTATGGAGGGTTTTTCTACAGCCAGTATAACATCTTGATTCTCAATGCGTTGTAAAAAGCCGTCTTTTGGCTTGTAAAAGATGGCCTTTTAGCGTGTGATTGATGGCCTTTTGGAAAGCAAAAGACCCTCTTTTATTCAGGTTTGAGCCTACAGGATTGTTGCATACTGTTGTCACCGTGGTGATTTGTGTGGCGGGAAGTTTAGCGATAGCGTTGGCGATGGACAAGACGCGCATGTCTTATTGCTTCTGTAGGAAGAGGATTTTACGGTAACAAAAGTATCGCTTGCACACTTGTAAAAATGTCATGATATTTCATGGCGAAACGGTGGACGTATGGCCGTCAAGCGTTTAAAAAAACAAATTTTTCGGCTTTTTTCCTTATTATATTAGGTAATTACGTTGATATTCCTTAATTTTGCAGCTCGCATTCGATAATCATTTAAAATAACATAAAATAGTAAGATGAAAATTTCATTTGAAAATCCGGACAAGGTGAACGGACTGATAACCTTGACCGTTGAAGAGGCTGACTACAAGGAGAATGTCGAGAAGACACTGAAAAACTATCGCAAGAGAGCTAACGTGCCGGGCTTCCGTCCGGGCATGGTGCCGATGGGGATGATTAAAAGGCAGTTCGGCACTACCGCCAAGGTGGATGAAATCAACAAGCTGCTCGGCGAGGAAATATATAAGTACGTTAAAGACAATAACATCCAGATGCTGGGCGAGCCGCTGCCGTCAGACAAGCAGGAGCCGGTAGACCTGGAGAAGGAAGCTCCCTATACGTTTATGTTCGACATCGCCGTTGCTCCCGAAATGAACGCAGAGCTGAACGGTGACGACACTATCGACCACTATACCATCACCGTTGACGACGACGTAGTGAACCGCCAGATAGACATGTTCGCTTCACGTGCCGGAAGCTATGACAAGGTAGAGGAATACCAGGAGCACGACATGCTGAAGGGCGATCTGCGCGAGCTTGACGAGAACGGCAACACCAAAGAGGGCGGACTGACAGTTGAAGGCGCCGTGCTTATGCCTGAGTATATTAAGGTAGACGACCAGAAGAAGCTGTTTGACGGCTGCAAGCTGGGCGACATCATCACCTTCAACCCCAAGAAAGCTTATCCCGAAAGCGACATCGAAGTGTCTTCACTGCTGAAGATCAAGAAAGAAGAGGTTGCTGACATGAACTCTGACTTCAGCTACCAGATTACTGAAATATCACGTTTCGTAAAGGCTGAGGTAAACCAGGAGCTGTTTGACCAGGTGTTCGGTAAGGACGCTGTTAAGAGCGAAGAGGAGTTCCGTGGCAAGATAGCCGAAGGACTGAAGGCGCAGTTCGCTGTTGACACCGACTTCAAGTTCATCCAGGACGTGCGCAAGTACATGGAGAACAAGGTTGGCGCGCTGACATATCCCGACGCCCTGTTGAAGCGTATCATGCTCAACAACAACAAGGACAAGGGCCAGGAGTTTGTTGACAAGAACTATGAGCAGAGCGTGAAGGAGCTGACATGGCACCTCATCAAGGAGCAGCTCGTGAAGGCTAACGGCATCAAGATTGACGACGCCGACATCAAGGAGACGGCCAAGGAGGCTGCACGCGCCCAGTTCGCGCAGTACGGCATGACCAACATCCCTGAGGAGTACATCGACAACTATGCTACGGACATGCTCAAAAAGAAGGAGTATGTCGACTCTTTCGTTGACCGCAGCATTGACCGTAAGCTCACAGAAGCTCTCAAGAAGGTTGTAAAACTTAACGAGAAAACAGCAACCCTTGACGAGTTCAACAAATTGATGCAAGGCGAATAAATATTTTTTAGCAAAAAAAACTTCCATAATATTAAGGAGGTTACCGACTTTTTTATTATCTTTGTTCCAACGAACAAGCTTAAAGGGTCGGCAATCTCCTTTTCGCATGTAATATAAATAGGTGGAAAATGCGATGTCGGCAAAGGTTTCCGCCCGGCATACAACGGATAGCCGGCGGCACGGCAGCCTGTAAGGCGATTATTCATTTTTCATTTTTAATTGTTAAATTAAAATATAGATGAACGATTTTAGAAAATATGCTACCGGTCATCTTGGCATGAACGGTATGATGCTTGACGACGTGATGAAGGCGCAGATGCAGTATCTCAACCCTTACATCCTTGAGGAACGCCAGCTTAACGTGACGCAGATGGATGTATTCTCGCGCCTTATGATGGACCGTATTATCTTCCTCGGCACACAGATAGACGACTATACGGCCAACACCCTGCAGGCCCAGCTGCTGTACCTTGACTCGGTGGATTCAGGCAAGGACATCTCAATATATATCAACAGCCCCGGCGGCAGCGTAACGGCGGGCCTCGGCATTTATGACACCATGCAGTTCATATCGAGCGACGTGGCTACAATCTGCACGGGCATGGCCGCTTCGATGGCGGCAGTGCTGCTCGTTGCCGGCACTGAAGGCAAGCGTTCGGCGCTCACCCACAGCCGCGTGATGATACACCAGCCGCTGGGCGGCGTGCAGGGACAAGCTTCCGACATCGAGATAGAAGCCCAGGAAATCATGAAATTCAAGAAAGAACTCTATACCATCATCTCCGATCACTCTCACACACCCTACGAAAAAGTGTGGAAAGACAGTGACCGCAACTTCTGGATGACCGCTCAAGAAGCCAAGGAGTATGGCATGATAGACACTGTACTGGAAAGGAAGCGTTAAGGAAAGATGGCAAGAAAGAAATGCAGCTTTTGCGGGCGCGACGAAAAGGAAGTGCGCTTGCTGATAACGGGCATTGATGGCTTTATATGCGAAGAATGCGCCAACCAGGCATATAACATCGCCAAGATGGCGGGAATGTACGCTCCCGTCAAGGCGGAGCAAGCGCAGGCAAATCCAGAGAGACTGAAACAGATACCCAAGCCCAAAGAAATAAAAGCGCACCTGGACGAATATGTCATTGGCCAAGATGAGGCCAAACGCACCCTGGCGGTAGCTGTCTACAACCACTACAAGCGACTGATGCAACCCGAAGCGCAAGACGGCGTGGAAATAGAAAAGAGCAATATCATCATGGTGGGAAGCACGGGCACTGGCAAGACTTTGCTGGCTCATACCATCGCCAAGTTGCTCGACGTACCTTTCACCATTGTCGACGCTACTGTATTCACCGAGGCGGGATATGTGGGAGAAGACGTGGAGAGCATACTGAGCCGTCTGCTGCAAGTGGCCGACTATGACGTAGAGGCCGCCCAAAGGGGTATCGTTTTCATAGATGAGATAGACAAGATAGCCCGCAAAAGCGACAATCCCTCTATCACTCGTGACGTAAGCGGAGAAGGCGTGCAACAGGGATTGCTGAAGCTGCTGGAAGGCACCATGGTCAACGTGCCGCCTCAGGGAGGCAGGAAGCATCCCGACCAAGAGTATATCCACGTGGATACGCGTAACATACTTTTCATCTGCGGCGGTGCATTCGACGGCATAGAGCGCAAGATAGCGCAACGCATGAATACCCATGTGGTAGGTTACAACTCCGTGCAAAACGTAAACAAGATTGACAAGGCTGACCTGATGAAATATGTCTTGCCACAAGACCTGAAATCATTTGGCCTCATACCAGAGATTATCGGCAGGTTGCCGGTGCTCACTTACCTAAAGCCACTTGACAAGGAAGCCTTGCGCATGATACTGGTGGAGCCCAAAAACTCTATCATCAAGCAATACATCAAGCTCTTCGAGATGGACAAGATAAAACTGACCTTCGAGCAAGACGCCCTTGACTACATCGTGGACAAGGCCGTGGAATACAAGCTAGGGGCAAGAGGTTTACGTTCCATTGTCGAAGCGGTGATGAGGGAGGCCATGTTTAATATGCCTTCCACCAAGGCTCGCACCTTCAAGGTGACTCGCGAATACGCGATGAGCCAGCTCGACAAAGCGCATTTCCACATAAAGGAATCGGCCTGACACTGAAGAGCCGGGCGGCGCTAGAGGCTTTGACCAAGGACAACAGCATCATAACGATATGGCGGAAAAGGTAAATCTAACCAAGCAATTAAAGCACTACTTCGGCTTTGACACGTTCAAGGGCGACCAGGAGTCTATCATCCGCAACCTGCTGGAAGGTAAAAACACGTTTGTGTTGATGCCTACGGGTGGCGGCAAGAGTCTCTGCTATCAGTTGCCCTCGTTAATCATGGAAGGCACGGCCATCGTCATTTCACCGCTCATCGCCTTGATGAAGAATCAAGTGGATGTCATCAACGGATTGAGCGAAAGTGATGGCGTGGCGCATTACCTGAACTCATCGCTCAACAAGTCAGCCATTGAGCAAGTAAAATCCGACATTCTCTCAGGTAAGACAAAGTTGCTCTACGTCGCCCCGGAATCGCTCACCAAGGAGGAGAACACAGACTTCCTCAAGACGGTGAAGATTTCCTTCTACGCCGTAGACGAGGCACATTGCATATCTGAATGGGGGCACGATTTCCGCCCGGAATATCGCCGCATCCGCCCCATCATCAATGAAATAGGGCAAGCGCCTGTTATCGCCCTCACGGCCACCGCCACCGACAAGGTGCGTACAGACATCAAGAAAAGCTTGGGTATCAACGACGCTGTTGAATTCAAGAGCTCTTTCAATCGTCCTAACCTCTACTACGAGGTGCGGCAGAAGACAAAGGACATTGACAAGCAAATCATCATGTTCATACGCCAGAATCCTGGCAAGAGCGGCATCATATACTGCCTGTCGCGCAAAAAGGTAGAGGAACTGGCTGAAGTGTTAAAGGCCAACGATATCAAAGCCGCCCCTTATCATGCGGGACTTGACTCCGTGACCCGTTCACAGACACAAGACGATTTCCTGATGGAAAAGCTTGACGTGATTGTCGCTACTATCGCCTTTGGCATGGGCATTGACAAACCTGACGTGCGCTTTGTCATTCACTACGACATCCCCAAAAGCCTGGAAGGATATTATCAAGAGACTGGCAGAGCCGGGCGAGATGGCGGCGAGGGCAAATGCATCACGTTCTATGCCAAGAACGACCTACGCAAGCTGGAGAAGTTCATGGAGGGCAAACCTGTATCCGAACAAGACATAGGAAGGCAACTATTGCAAGAAACCGCGGCCTACGCGGAGTCCTCCGTGTGTCGCAGGAAAATGCTGCTCCACTATTTCGGAGAAGAATATACCGAGGATAACTGCCATAATTGCGACAACTGCCTGCACCCCAAGACCAAGGTGGAAGCCCAAAACGCCCTGACCATGGTGCTGCAAGCCGTAGCCGCCGTGAAAGAGAATTTCCGGCAGGAATACATTATTGATTTCGTGAAAGGCAGGGCTACGGACGACATCGTCTCACACAAGCACCAAGAGCTAGAGGAGTTTGGAGCTGGCGAAGACGAGAATCCGAAACTATGGAATCCCGTGATAAGGCAAGCGCTGTTGGCAGGCTACTTGAAGAAAGACGTAGAGAACTATGGCCTCTTGAAACTTACGCCAGCTGGCAAGCGTTATTTAAAGGAGCCACACTCGTTCATGATTGTGGAAGACAATGAGTTCAACGAGAGTTGTGAAGAGGAGAACCACGAGGGAGGTGCCGCCTTGGACCCCACCTTGCTCAACATGTTGAAAGACCTGCGCAAAAGAATCGCCCAAAAGGCGAAATTGCCCAGCTACGTTATCTTCCAGGACATCTCCCTGGAACAGATGGCCACCATGTACCCCATTGATTTACAGGAACTGCAAAACATACAAGGTGTAGGCGCGGGAAAGGCCAAGCGTTACGGCAAGGAGTTTTGCGAGCTCATCAAGAAATATTGCGAGGAGAACGAAATAGAGCGGCCCGAGGAGTTGAGGGTGAGAACGGTGGCCAAAAAGTCTGCCCTCAAGGTGAACATCATCCACAGCATAGACCGCCAAATAGCTTTGGATGACATCGCTGAGGCTAAAGGACTGGAGTTCGATGCCTTGCTCGACGAGATAGAGGCCATCGTCTATAGCGGCACCAAGCTGAACATAGACTATTTCCTGGACGAGGTGATGGACGAAGAACGCATAGATGAGGTATACGACTACTTCATGGAGAGCGAGACCGACGACCTGGATGCCGCCATCGAAGAGCTGGGAGACATCTGCACCGAAGACGAGATAAGATTGGTGCGCATCAAGTTCCTTTCCGAGCAGGCCAACTGATTCCGCAGACACAAGTCGTACCAGCACTACCTGGCGCGGCTTCCTGGTTGTCTGTTCCCCATGTGGGGCTTTTTAGGAAAAACCTTTACATTATCAAGCTGGGACGGGAATGCGTCTAGACCCAGGCGAAAACGCAACTAGTTGCGATTCCCTGCGCAACTAGTTTCGTTGGCCTTTGAAACTAGTTTCGTTTTCGCGGCCTGTATATGGAGGCCGCGAGGTGTTTGCCTTTAAAAGGAAGGAGGGTGCGATTTCTTATATGTTGTTGTATATACTTCCACGTAGCTGAGACACGTAATTTTCCACTCCCTTTTAAAGCCAAGAACGCGGCCTTCAGCAACATGTCCGTCTTATTGAATGGGTAGAATTATACGCAAGCGCCATCATCCTATACATAACTACAGGAACTCTTTGTCACATCTTGCGGATTTCCGTCATATATTTATCGGTAATTGGCCCAGCCATACCATGATCATTGGAATCATCAAATTGCGTAAATCATGATTTGGGTTAAATTGCATTAATATCCTATGAAATTCGGGAAAAAGCACGGAAGTCTGAAAAATTATCGCTAAATTTGCACGCAATAAATTTTTAAGATATATCATTATGTCATCATTTGTTGCAGATAAAATTGTCATGGACGGCCTTACTTACGATGACGTCCTGTTGGTTCCAGCGTATTCTGAGGTGTTGCCAAAGACGGTACAGTTGAAAACGAAATTCTCACGCAACATCGAGTTGAACATTCCTTTTGTCACGGCAGCCATGGACACTGTTACCGAGGCGGCTATGGCCATCGCCATCGCGCGAGAGGGAGGTATCGGTGTCATCCACAAGAATATGTCTATCGAGGAACAAGCCAGGCAAGTGGCCATCGTGAAGCGTGCCGAGAACGGCATGATTTACGACCCCGTGACCATTTGCAAGGGGCGCACTGTCAAAGACGCATTGGACATGATGGCGGAATATCATATTGGAGGCATCCCTGTAGTTGACGAAGAGAACCACTTGGTAGGTATTGTCACCAATCGTGACTTGCGCTTCGAACGCCGACTTGACAAGAAGATAGACGAAGTGATGACCTCGGAGAACCTGGTCACCACACATATACAAACCGACTTGGTGGCCGCCGCGCAGATACTGCAAGAGAACAAGATAGAAAAGTTGCCTGTTGTTGACAACGACAACCACTTGGTAGGCTTGATTACTTACAAGGACATCACCAAGGCCAAAGACAAACCCATGGCATGCAAGGACGAAAAGGGTCGTTTGCGCGTGGCCGCTGGCGTGGGCGTGACGGTAGACACCTTGGAGCGGGCGCAAGCCTTGATAGAGGCTGGTGCCGATGCCATCGTGATAGACACCGCGCATGGCCATTCCAAGGGCGTTATAGACAAGCTGAAAGAAGTGAAGTCCGCTTTCCCAGGCATAGACATCGTGGTGGGCAACGTTGCCACGGGCGCGGCAGCCAAGATGCTCGTGGACAATGGAGCGGACAGCGTCAAGGTAGGTATAGGCCCAGGCTCTATTTGCACTACTCGCGTGGTTGCTGGCGTGGGCGTTCCCCAATTGAGCGCGATATATGATGTTTACTCCGCTTTGCGCGACACCGATGTTCCTCTTATCGCAGATGGTGGCTTGCGCTATTCAGGCGATGTCGTGAAGGCGTTGGCTGCCGGAGGATACTCCGTGATGATTGGTTCACTTGTGGCTGGCACCGAGGAAAGCCCAGGCGAAACCATCATCTTCAATGGCCGCAAATTCAAGAGCTATCGGGGTATGGGCTCATTGGAAGCCATGGAGCATGGCTCTAAAGACCGTTACTTCCAGAGCGACACCAAGGATGTGAAAAAACTGGTGCCAGAGGGTATCGCTGGCCGCGTGCCCTATAAGGGAACTGTACAGGAGGTGATTTATCAGCTCGTGGGAGGCTTACGCTCTGGTATGGGTTATTGTGGCGCTCCTACCATTCGCGAGTTGCATAACGCGAAGTTCACCCGCATCACCAACGCAGGCGTATTGGAGAGTCACCCACATGACATCGCCATTACGAGCGAGGCGCCAAATTACAGTCGCCCCGAGTAGTGTTTGCCCGATAGCACAATTATGAGACATACCCTGCTCCTGCTCTTTATTTTATTCACCTCGCTCATGACCAAGGCTCAAAACGACCCCGTGGTCATGAGAATAGGTGATAATGAGATAAGATTACGGGAGTTCATGTATGCCTACCATAAAAATTACCCTGAATCCGAGCGAGACAGAAAAAGCCTGGAAGCGTTCGCGGACAGTTACCTGGACTACCAGCTCAAGGTAAAAGCCGCGCTTGACGCAGGTTTAGACACGATTCAAGGCGTAAAGCAACCGGAAGCGTCTGGCGAGAGCCTTCCCGCCAGAACCTCTTTTGGTGTTGACCCTCAAGTGGAGAATGAGGCACATTTACTCTATAAGTCTGCCCGCGCGAAAGTAGAGGCAAGCGGAGGAATGGTGAAACCAGCCCACATCTTATTGGCACTACCACAGAACGCTAATGAGCGACAACGTCGCAAAGCGCAGCGAAGAGCGGATTCGCTTTACCAAGCCATCAAGGCGGGGGCTGACTTTAACGAGTTGGCGAGCAAATATTCTGACGACAAGTCCACGGCCGCAAAGGGCGGAGAACTGCCTTGGCTATCCAAAGGACAGATTGTGGAGCTATTTGAACGGGTGGCGTACTCCTTGGAAGTTGGCGAAGTAAGTCGCCCTTTCCTTTCTGAGTTTGGTTATCATATCATCAAGCTGAAAGACAAGCAACCTTTCTACCCCTATGAAGCACAGCGGGACGAGCTATACCGACATGTGGAGTTAAGCCTGATGAGAAAAAGCGTCACCCAAGACACCACAAGGTACTTTTCCAAGAATCGCTCCACAAAAGCGAAAGCCATAACTTTTGAAAGCACAAAAAGAAAAGCGGGCGCGGACAGAACAGAAAACATTTCGCTTCAAGACAAAGAGTATCGTGACGCGGCTTTGGTGTATGAGATTACAGATAAAGTTGTTTGGCAAAAGGCACATGACGAAAAGGCTTTGGCCAGCTATTTCAAACGGCACAAGAAAAGCTTTCGATGGAAACAGCCACGTTTCAGTGGCGTTGCATTCTATGTAAGGACTTACGAAGACGTGAAAAAGGCTCGCCAATTGTTAAAAGACCAGCCCGCCACACAGTGGAAAGACATCTTGGAGAATACCTTCAACCGAGACTCGGTAATAGGAATAAGAGTGGAAACGGGTCTTTTCTTGCCTGGTGACCATCCGCTGGTAGACAGGGACATTTACAAAAGAGCGGTACAACCTTCTCCTTACATCGGCTTGCACATAGGTACCACATATGGAAAATTGCTACGCAAAGGACCAAGTGAATATACGGAAGTGCGTGAACTGGTGTTAGCGGACTACCAAGAACATCTGGAGAACGAATGGGTGGCCAACCTACGCAAGCACTATCGCCCCACGGTCTATTGGGAAGAATTGATAAAAGCATTATAATAATTAAAGTATTATATATATAATAAGGTATATGAGAAAAAAAACTCAGATATTAGCAAGCTTTTTGGCCATGCTGCTATTGGCTGGATTGAGCGCACATGCACACAAATCATTGTCCACGCCAGCAAACAATGACTCCGCGGTCAACGAGAATGATAGCGCCATAACCCAAATACCTCGCCCCGTATCAGGAAGTATTGTAGATGAGGTGATATGGGTAGTGGGTGATGAACCTATATTGAAATCAGACGTGGAGATGACACGCTTGCAAGCCGAGGCCGAGGGCGTGAAGTTCCGCGGCGACCCTGACTGCTCCATTCCCGAGCAGATTGCCGTACAGAAACTTTTCTTGCATCAAGCCGCTATAGACAGTATAGAAGTAACGGAATCGGAAGTGTTGAACAGTATAGACGAACAAATCAACTACTGGATACAGCTGATAGGTTCCAAGGAGAAACTGGAAGAGTATCGCAAGCAGACTGTAACGCAGATGCGCCAGCAGATGCACGACGATTTCAAGAACCGCCAGTTGATACAAAGAATGAAAGAGAAACTGGTGGAAGACATCAAGGTGTCTCCCGCCCAGGTAAGAGAGTACTTTCATGATCTTCCCGCTGACAGTATTCCCTTTGTACCTACGGAAGTGGAGGTGGAAATCATCACCATGCAACCCAGGATAAGCCAAGAGGAAATCAACCGCATAAAGGACGAACTACGTGAGTACACCGATCGCGTGAACAAGGGAGAGACAACTTTTGGAACCTTGGCTCGCCTTTACTCTGAAGACCCAGGCTCAGCCCGTTTGGGTGGAGAGCTGGACTACACGGGCCGCGGCATGTTGGATCCCGCGTTCGCCAATGTGGCCTTCAACCTCACAGATCCCAAGAAGATATCCAAAATAGTAGAATCAGAGTTTGGTTTCCATATCATACAGCTGATTGACAAGCGTGGAGACAAGATAAAGGTACGCCATATCTTGCGCAAGCCGCATGTAGACCCTGAAGCTATTGACATCTCCATGAACCGACTCGACTCACTCGCCAATTTCATCCGTGAAGGCAAAGTGACTTTCGAGGAAGCCGCTTCTCACGTATCCGATGATAAGGACACGAAAAACAACCGAGGACTAATGGCCAACACCTCCCAAACGGGCATGCGTACCTCAAAGTTCCAAATGAAAGATCTTCCTACCGAGGTAGCCCGTGTGGTAGACACCTTGAAAGTAAACCAGGTGTCCGCTCCTTTCCAAATGATTAACTCCAAAGGAAAAACCACTTGCGCCATAGTAAAACTTGTAAGCAGGGTGGAAGGCCACCGCGCCACTATCACCGAGGACTTCCAGGTGATGAAAGACATCGTAACCGACAAAGAACGGGAAAAAGTGCTTCACGACTGGGTGGTGGACAAGATAAAAAACACCTATGTACGGATGAATGACAACTACAAGGATTGCGAATTCGAATACCAAGGTTGGATAAAATGACGATAAAACGTTGGGCGGGGAAACATCTCAACGGGCACAGGATCATGCTAATAGTGTTCTTGTGCCTGTTTGGGTTATGCCTATCACAGGCTATGCGCCCCTCGAAAAAGCATCAGGACACTCGTGAGAAGGGTGACCGCGTTTACCTGCTGCACGCCGATGAATTGTATTACGACCAATGGGGCGACAACCCTGAAGCGCAGATACTCAAAGGCAAAGTGAAATTCAGCCATCAAGGAGGCATACTGGATTGCGATAGCGCTTACTTCTTTCAAGCATCCAACTCTTTCCAGGCTTTCGGCCACGTGCACTATTACCAAGGGGATACTCTCTCCTTGAATTGCGACCGTGCGGAATACGACGGCATGGTGCAGATGATGCGCGCGCGGCATCACGTTGTTTTGCGCCATCGCACGCAAACCCTGCGTACAGATAGCCTAGACTATGACCGCCTCTATAACTATGCTTACTTTTTCGAGGGTGGCACTCTGGTAGATGGCAAAGACAGACTAGTGGCCGATTGGGGAGAATATTACCTGGACACGAGACTGGCCAACTTCTATTACAACGTGAAATTAAGAAGCGGTGAGGATCTCATCACCACCGACACACTGTTTTACGACCTATCCAAATCGCTCGCCCATGTGACGGGGCCTTCCCGTATCGTTTCCAAGAACAGCGTTATCAATACCGACAATGGTTTTTATGATTCCGACAACAAGACCGCTCAACTATATCAACGCTCTACGGTTAATGACAATGGGAAGAACATCACGGCAGACACTCTCTTTTACGTGAAGAATGGCGAAAGTGAAGGTTTCGGCAACGTAGTCTACGAAGACACGATTAACAAGAACGGGCTCACATGCGAATATTTTCGCTATAATGACAGCACAGGGATAGGGTTCGCTACCAATAATCCCGTGATGATGGATTACTCTCAAGGTGACACGCTGTGGATGCACGCCGACACCCTAAGACTGGAGACTTTCTTCATCAATACAGATTCCGCCTATCGCAAAGTGCACGCCTATCATAAGGTAAGGGCTTTCCGTTCAGATATACAAGCGGTATGCGACTCCCTGGTAGCCAACTCGCAGGACTCATGCGCCACCATGTACAAAGACCCCATCTTATGGAATGGTCCTAGCAGGCAATTGCTAGGCGAGGTCATCAAGGTATACTCCAATGACAGCACGATACGTTTCGCACAAGTAATAGGGCAGGCCTTGGGACTGGAGCAACTGCCAGACAGCACCCACTTCAACCAACTAGCCGCAAGGGAAATGCGGGCTTACTTCATAGACGGTAACCCCAGAATGGGTGAAGCCATTGGAAATGTCCAGTCCATATATTACCCCATCGATGAGAAAGACAGCGTGTTGATAGGCCACAACTATCTGGAAACGGACACCATGCGCATGTATATGTCGCCTGAAAGGAAACTGCAGAAGATATGGGCTTCTAAATCGGTGGCTACCATGTATCCAGTGACACAGATTCCAGCGCAACGGTTTAAGCTGCCTAGCTTTGCTTGGTTTCCGCAAATACGCCCCATAGATAAAAACGACATCTTCGTATGGCGCGGGAAAGGCAGCCAGTATGAGCTGAAAGCCATCAAGCGCAACGCGCCTCCATTGCAGAAATTGCGACACAAGACCACTCCCCGAACCATGACGGCAGACTCTACGCAAGCAGCTCCAATAGCCGCCTCTCAAGAAAGCACTATACCCCAAGAGGCCATCCCCGCGGCTAGCGAAGGACAAACAAGGAATATGGACAGTAGCGCTACCGCTATCCCGAAGGCAACCATCTCCACAGAGGAGAAGAAGTCCAAGACGAATCCGTAGGCGTCATGAAACTTTTCGCCAACCAACGACCCAAAGGTTTTCGCCACCGAGACTTACCTCATGCGGAAAAACGCTTTGACTTCCACCGTGACCATCCCAGGGGAAGAAGTATGGGCAACGTGATAACCCTGATTGTCCTGCTGGCATTACTCTTGGCATTATGGAAAATCTTCAATTAAACCCATCATGAGCGACATCATACAATTATTACCGGATAGCGTAGCCAACCAGATAGCGGCGGGCGAGGTGATACAACGCCCCGCTTCCGTAGTGAAAGAATTGGTGGAAAACGCCGTAGACGCTGGCGCCAAGTGCATCCACGTACTTATAGAAGACGCTGGGCGCACCTCCATACAAGTCATAGATGATGGCAAGGGAATGTCGGAGACTGACGCTCGCCTGTCGTTCGAACGCCATTCCACCTCCAAGATACGCAAGGCAGAAGACCTTTTCGCGCTCCACACCATGGGATTCCGTGGAGAAGCGCTCGCCTCCATCGCCGCCGTGGCTCAAATAGAACTTCTTACGAGACAAGCCAACGAGGAAGTCGGAACCCGCCTCAACATTTCCGGTTCAGCGTTCCAAGGCCAAGAACCATGTTCATGCCCTGTGGGGAGTAACTTCCGGGTAAGCAATCTATTCTATAATGTACCCGCCAGACGCAAGTTCCTGAAGTCGAACACCACGGAGATGAACAACATCCTCTGCGCTTTCGAGCGAGTGGCATTGGTCTATCCCGACATCATGTTTACCCTCCACAGCAACGGCACTGAGCTGCTACACCTTCCCGCGGACAATCTCATGAAACGCATCGTAGGCATATTTGGCAAGAAACTCAGCCAAGACCTGTTGCCCGTAAACGTGGAAACCGCCATGTGTAAACTCACTGGCTTTGTCGGCAAACCAGAAGCGGCGCGCAAGAAATGCCCGCATCAATACTTCTTCGTCAACGGCCGCTTCATGAAACATCCCTACTTCCACAAGGCCGTAATGAGCGCTTTCGACCGGCTTGTGCCCCTTGGAGAACAGGTGCCCTACTTCCTCTACTTCGAAGTGCCCGCACAAGACGTGGATGTCAACATCCATCCCACCAAGACCGAAATCAAGTTTGAGAACGAACAGGCTATCTGGCAAATACTGTTGGCTGCCGTAAAAGAGGCGGTAGGACTTTTCAATGACGTGCCCACTATAGATTTCGACACCGAAGGCAAGCCCGAGATTCCTTTATTTGACAATGCCCGTGGCGATATACACGCACCCCATATCGAGATAGACCCCAGCTATAATCCTTTCAAGACTGCTGGCAAAAGCTCGGGAAAGCAATCCGCCCCCTTGCGCTCGTCCAAGATAAACATGGATTGGGAACAACTCTACGAGGGCATGAGGAACGA
>OKVA01000294.1_pt1 | contig 20517 bp, 17 predicted proteins | sample 1606741 | NCBI WGS metagenome assembly OKVA01 (sample SAMEA3882528, study PRJEB24775) | human gut metagenome | biome: human-associated habitat; feature: intestine environment; material: feces | place: Netherlands | collected 2009/2010 | reverse complement strand
AAGGCTCCACAGGACCGATCGCGCCGCAAGGACTGACGCTGGAGCATATCGAATATCCGGCCGACGACCAGCTGGCGGTACGCGCCGAAGCCATTCGCGCCAAGCGCACACTGTAGCTTTATTGCGATTGTCATAGCCATGTTACGGGCGATTGTCATGTCCATTGCCGAGACATTGTCGTAACAGACCGTTTCGTTTTCCGGAAACGCTGGTTCGTTAGGTTTTTCTTCCATCAAGGCACGATGCCTCAGATTGGCATGCGTTCGCATGGGGTGGAAGGGAGCGTGGAACGATGATTGAATCCGCCGCACGAAGGTTGGCTTCGGAACTGGTCGATCGTCGGGAGTCGATCAACCGGGAGCTGAGCCGTAATGGCGTACGGTTCGGCATCTACAAGAACGGCGAGTACCATGACCGGCTGTTTCCGTACGATCCGATTCCGCGCATCATCGAATCGGACGAATTCGACAGAATGGAAGCCGGACTGAAACAGCGCGTCAACGCGTTGAACGCCTACCTGCGCGACATCTACTCCGACTTCAGTGTCATGAATGCTTTCGGAAAAGCAGACGACACCCTTTCTGTAGCAGCAAAAAGCATTGCTGAAATCATCACTATCCGCGGTACCATCAACCTGGACTTCAATGACGTGAAAACAGTACTAAAAGATGGTGGGGTAGCCATTATGAGTACGGGATACGGCAAAGGGGAAAGCCGCGTGAGCCAGGCTATCAATGATGCGCTCCATTCCCCGCTGCTGAACAACAACGATATCTTCAACTCGAAGAAGATCCTGTTCAACATCTCTTTCAGCACCAAGAGCGAGTTGATGATGGAAGAGATGAATGAGGTTCATGACTTCATGAGCAAATTCGGCAAAGACGTGGAAACCAAATGGGGGCTCTATATCGACGAGTCGCTGGAAGAACAGGTGAAGTTCACCGTACTTGCCACCGGCTTCGGCATCAAGGATGTACCGGGCATGGACAACATGATGAACAAACGCACCATCGAGGAACAAAAGAAACTGGAAGAACTGGAAGAAGAGGAACAGCGCAAGGATGAACGTCGTGGAGATTACTACGGCAAAGACACCTTCAAGAACAGCAACAAGAAGAAACGCCATAACATTTACATCTTCAGCCTGGAGGATCTGGACAATGATGACATTATCAGTATGGTGGAAACGACCCCTACTTTCCAACGTACCAAAACTGTGTTGGAAAGTATCCAGTCTAAAGCAATAGCCGAAGAAGAGGAAACATTCAATAACGATGCCGAAAACGGCGGAATAACGATCACATTTTAACAACTAAAATAGAAAAGAACCATGGATTTATTTGACGTAATCAGCAACGATATCAAAGAGGCTATGAAAGCCAAGGACAAAGTGAAACTGGAAACTTTGCGTAATGTGAAAAAATTCTTCCTTGAAGCAAAGACAGCACCGGGCGCCAACGACACTTTGACGGATGACGCTGCATTGAAAATCATGCAGAAACTGGTAAAACAAGGGAAAGATTCAGCCGCCATTTACCAAGGTCAGGGCCGCGCCGACTTGGCTGAAGCCGAACTGGCCCAAGTGGCAGTGCTTGAAGCCTATCTGCCCAAACAAATGAGTAACGAAGAACTGGAAGCCGCTTTGAAAGAAATTATTGCAGAAGTGGGTGCCGCCGGTCCTCAGGATATGGGTAAAGTCATGGGTGTCGCCACCAAAAAGTTGGCAGGCAAAGCCGAAGGACGTGCCATCTCGGCTAAAGTGAAAGAATTACTGGGATAATACTCCGGCAATCCATATTCGAGAAACGAAACTTCTGCCCCGATTCATCTTTACGGGCAGAAGTTTCGTTTTTTATAAAATCAGTGAGAAGCAAACGTATGCAGTACCCTATCCAGCTTCCCGTTTATCATTCTCACTTCACCAATACCCTGGAATTCAAAGTATCCTTCAGTGTGTTCAGCCACAATAAAAATCTGATATACAGCGCATAAGGCTGACAGTAGTTCCTTCAGTGCGCTGTCAGCACCTTCAGCCGCCGCAACACCCGCACCGGACCGATATCTTTGACCATCATGCTAAAGGACAAGAATGAGTCATACAATATCGTGGTCAAAAGATTGCACCTGCTTTCCATCTTAACTTTCAAGACAGGAAGAATACTCATTTGCTTCCTGGACTAATTCATCGTTTCACTTTAGTGATGAAGTTGTTTCACTAGGATGATGAAACTTCATCACTAGAGTGCTAAAGCTTCCTCACTAAAGTGAAACGATAAATAAAAAAAGGCGTGAACATGAACACATCCAGATAGAAAGGATTTCACGAGAACAACTCTTTCAGCACATCCAGCGATTTCAGCACCGGAAAATCCGGCAGATGCAAACGATAGTAATCATTCATAATAACCAGACAGCGGTTACGCTCCAGACGGCTCATAGTAAAAAGATGCATTGTTTCATAATTCATACGCATTAAAAGGTTGATACGTGAAGCCTCCTCCGGTTTCAAAAAAGCACCATGTAATGGCCGGACAGACACGAAGCAGGCATTCAGCATATCAAAAAAGCATCCTTCCCTATAATCCTCCGTATTAGGATACAGACCGAGGAAACGTGAAAAACGCATCAGAAAAACCAAATGAAAATTGGAGAAACTTCTGTCGCATTCGTCCAGCCACCGGATAGAATGCTCCAAATAAGCAAACAACGGCCCGTTCTCCGCTTCTTCACGCAAAGCACGATACAGAAATTCCGCCAAGAACATGGCAATGGAAGATTTATAAGGATCGTATGGCAACGTGCGGAAAGGATACCACGACTTCGCTTCTTTTATACGATACAAATTGGACATCGGACGATAATCCGCTTCAAACTCTATCATGGAAAGCGGCTGGAACAATACCGTCTTCACCGCCGATTTCCGTGAACGGGGAACAGACACAAGAAAAGAAGCACGGCCATTCTCGCGCGTATAAATATCAACGATATTCGAAGTATCATTGTATTTTAAGGTATGAAGTACAATTCCCACCGTCTTTTGAAGCATACTCTTTCTCTCTTTTATATACTAGGTAATCGTTGTCCGCAATACGTTTTTTGCTTTTCCACACAAATATACGCATCGTTGGAACATACAAAAATAGGGTTTTTAGATGAAAATGCACGTATTTACAAAAAAAATATGCCGAATATTTTGTCAATTCAAAAAGAGTTCCTACCTTTGCAACCGCAAAAGAGAAAAACACTCTCCGAAAGCAAGCCAAGCTAAGGCTCGGCAGAATCAAGGCTCGGCCCGTTCGTCTATCGGTTAGGACGCAAGATTTTCATTCTTGAAAGGGGGGTTCGATTCCCCCACGGGCTACAAATAAAAATAATAAAAGAACAAAATTAAAGATTAGTCGAAATGGCAAATCACAAATCATCATTAAAGAGAATCAGACAGGAAGAGAAGAGAAGACTTCATAACAGATATTATGCAAAAACAATGCGTAACACTGTTAAAAAACTTCGTGCAACTACTGACAAGGCAGAAGCTGTTGCAATGTATCCGGGCGTTCAGAAGATGTTGGACAAGCTTGCTAAGACCAATATCATACACAAGAACAAAGCCGCTAACTTGAAGTCAAAATTGGCTGCTTACATTAGCAAACTCGCTTAAGCAAAGTCTTAAACTAAAAGATAAAATAGGCAGGATTTTTCAATCCGGCCTTTTGTCTTTTTATGTGTTTCATAAAACACAAGCAATACATATTGCAAACGTAACATCGAAAAAATACGCAATTCCTCGCTCCGCGGAAAACAGCCCTGAAGAATCTGAAGCATTCATGAAGGATTTAGAAGAGAATCATACATGATAAGATGCTGATAAAAAGCCTGTTAAGCGTCAATGAAGGATTTGAAGGAAAAAGAAGCCCCATTAATCTTCAGAAGACTTACCCTCGAAATAAATACATCACTCCCCTACTTTTCCCGGCGTTCACGGACAGACCTCATTCCAAACCCGTCCAATCCCCTCTTTTTTACGTTTTTTAGTCCATAAAAGCTGCCTGTCTCAGCAATTTTTCGTATCTTTGAAAGCTAATATTTAAGATAATTGAATCAAACATGAGTGAAGAAGAAAAGATAAACGGCGAAAACAATTACTCGGCCAGTAACATCCAGGTATTGGAAGGTTTGGAGGCTGTACGTAAACGTCCCGCCATGTATATCGGAGACATCAGCGAAAAGGGATTGCACCACTTGGTTTACGAGGTTGTGGACAACTCTATCGACGAGGCATTGGCCGGCTACTGTGATCATATAGAAGTCACCATCAATGAAGACAACTCCATTACCGTACAGGATAATGGCCGTGGTATCCCGGTAGACTTTCACGAAAAAGAAAAGAAATCTGCATTGGAAGTGGTAATGACCGTGCTGCACGCGGGAGGTAAGTTCGACAAAGGTTCTTACAAGGTTTCAGGCGGTCTGCACGGTGTAGGTGTTTCTTGTGTGAACGCCTTGTCTACTCACATGACCACACAGGTATTCCGCGGTGGCAAGATCTACCAGCAGGAATACAGCTGCGGACATCCTTTGTATTCTGTAAAAGAAGTAGGAACAGCTGATATTACCGGAACAAAACAGACTTTCTGGCCGGATGATACCATCTTCACTGTTACCGAATATAAGTTTGACATTCTACAGGCACGTATGCGTGAATTGGCCTACTTGAACAAAGGTATCACCATTTCACTGACCGACCGCCGGATCAAAGAAGAAGATGGCAGCTTCAAGAAAGAAATATTCCATTCGGACGAAGGAGTGAAAGAGTTTGTACGTTTCCTGAACCGTAACAACGAAGCGCTGATTAATGATGTCATTTATCTGAATACCGAAAAAAACAATACCCCCATTGAATGTGCCATCATGTACAATACAGGCTATCGTGAAAGCCTGCATTCGTATGTAAACAATATCAATACAATAGAAGGCGGCACACACGAGGCCGGTTTCCGCAGCGCATTAACCCGTGTACTGAAGAAATATGCGGAAGATACCAAAGCACTGGAAAAAGCAAAAGTCGAGATTTCGGGAGAGGACTTCCGCGAAGGCTTGATTGCCGTCATTTCAGTGAAAGTAGCCGAGCCGCAGTTCGAAGGACAGACCAAGACCAAGCTGGGCAATAGCGAAGTGAGTGGTGCCGTGAACCAAGCTGTAGGCGAAGCGCTTACATATTATCTGGAAGAACATCCGAAAGAAGCAAAACAGATTGTTGACAAAGTGATCCTGGCTGCAACAGCGCGTATCGCCGCACGCAAGGCACGTGAATCTGTTCAAAGAAAGAGTCCGATGGGCGGTGGCGGACTGCCGGGCAAACTGGCCGACTGCTCGAGCCGTAATCCGGAGGAATGTGAACTATTCCTGGTCGAGGGTGACTCGGCAGGTGGTTCTGCCAAGCAAGGACGTAGCCGTGCCTTCCAGGCAATTCTACCTTTGAGGGGTAAAATCCTGAATGTGGAAAAAGCGATGTGGCACAAGGCTTTTGAAAGCGATGAGGTCAATAATATCATCACCGCCCTGGGTGTCCGTTTCGGTGTGGACGGAAATGATGACAGCAAAAAAGCGAACATCGACAAGCTGCGTTATCACAAAGTGGTGATCATGACCGATGCCGATGTCGATGGTTCTCACATCGACACCCTTATCATGACATTGTTCTACCGCTATATGCCGGAAATTATAGAAAACGGACATTTGTACATTGCCAATCCGCCATTGTATAAATGCAGCAAAGGAAAAATCAGTGAATACTGCTACACCGAAGAAGCACGCCAGGCATTCATTCAAAAATATGGTGACGGACAAGAAAACGGAATCCATACACAGCGATACAAAGGTTTGGGTGAGATGAATCCCGAACAACTGTGGGAAACAACAATGAACCCTGAAACGCGTATTCTGAAACAGGTAACAATTGACAATGCCGCCAACGTAGACTATATCTTCTCCATGCTGATGGGAGACGATGTAGCTCCACGCCGCGAGTTCATAGAGAAAAACGCGACATATGCGAATATAGACGCGTAATTTTTCATTCATTATTTTTTAATCAAAATCCATCCTCACATCTTACAATTTGAGGTAGCCCCGATCCTGCTTTTCTCTGGATCGGGGCTTTTTTATCAATGAAAACCAACCTGACCCCATTTATATTTTTCCTCCTTTAAATGCCCGAAGAAACAGATACTCATACCGACTCTTTTTTTCGATGAAATGGGCAGAAATTGTAATAGTTCACCGCCGGTAACAAACATAACCTCATTCATTTTTCTTATAAATTAATTGGATGAAAGACGATATTCTGCCAGAAAGTCTTAATTTTGGGACATTAAACCATTTAACTCGAATAATAACATGAAACTCACATTTCGAATTGAATACCGTACAGCCTGGGGAGAAGAACTGGGGGTGATACTGGACGGAAACAATAGTGAACCTATCATCCTTCGCACTCCAAACGGGGAACATTGGGAAGGTGAAGCTGAAATGCCGGACCTCCCTGCATGCGTGCCTGTTTCCTACCGCTATGGAGTATATCGTGACGGACAGTGCATCCGCCGTGAAAGCGGAACCATGGCTCATTTGTTTTGCCCCGGAAAAAAGAAAAACTGCCACTACATATTAAATGATTTCTGGAAAGACCTTCCGGCTGAATCTTACTTATACAGTTCCGCCTTCAGTGGTGATTATCAGTCTGAGACAACTATAAAAGTCACAGCAAGCGCCGATGGAAGCATTACTTTCCGGGCCTTATGCCCTTGTCTGCATCATAAGCGTCAAGTGCTGGCTATCAGCGGAGATTGCCCGGCTTTAGGCAATTGGGATATTCAAAAGACGGTCCTGATGGAAGAAATACAACCGAACGAGTGGACCATCACACTGAATGTTTCTACTTTGGAGTTTCCGCTAAGTTATAAGTTCGTAGCCTGCAACGCCGACAGCAAGCAGGTAGAGGAATGGGAGAACCACGACAACCGGATGCTTAATAATCCGGAATTAAAAAAAGGAGAAATTTACCTGACACCGGAAACTGAAGTTCATTTCACTTCATCGGCCCGTAAGGTGGCGGGAACAGCTATCCCTGTATTTTCTCTCCGCAGTGAGAAAAGTTTTGGAGTAGGAGATTTCGGAGATTTGAAGAAACTGATAGACTGGGCGGCAAAGACCCACCAGCAAGCTGTACAAATCCTCCCTATCAACGATACGACCATTACCCATACCTGGATGGATTCTTATCCCTACAACAGCATTTCCATTTATGCATTCCACCCGATGTATATTGACCTGAACCAGCTGGGTAAGATGAAGGATAAGGAAGCGCTGGCTGTTTTTGAAGCCCGCCGGCAAGAATTGAACGCTCTTCCCCAAATAGATTATGAAGCGGTGAACAATGCCAAACGTGCCTATTTGAAAGTGATGTTCCAACAAACCGGAAGGAAAGTGCTGGCTTCGGCCGAATTCAAAAAATTCTTTGAAGAAAATGAACATTGGCTGCTGCCATACGCCGCATTCAGCTATCTAAGAGATCTGTATGGCACTCCGGATTTCAGCCAATGGCCTGAGCATACAGAGTACAAGGCAGAAGAAATAGCAGCCTTATGCGCACCGGACAGCTCTTGTTATGAAGAAATCGCCTTTTACTACTACACACAGTACCATTTACATATCCAATTACTTGATGCAGGAAACTATGCCCGCGAAAAAGGTATTATCTTTAAAGGTGATATCCCTATCGGCATCAGCCGCAACAGTGTGGAGGCATGGATTGAGCCGTATTATTTCAACATGAACGGTCAGGCAGGCGCGCCACCCGACGCATTCTCCGTGAACGGACAGAACTGGGGCTTTCCCACCTATAATTGGGAGGTAATGGAACAAGACAACTACCAATGGTGGCAGAAGCGTTTCCGCAAAATGGCAGAGTATTTCACAGCTTACCGCATAGACCATATTCTTGGTTTCTTCCGTATCTGGGAAATCCCATCTCATTCGGTACATGGTTTGCTGGGACAGTTTGTACCGGCATTGCCTATGAGTGTGGACGAAATTCAAAGTTACGGGCTGCCGTTCCAAAAGGACTTCATGACCAAACCGTTCATCAACGAAGAGATGCTAAACAAGATGTTTGGTGACAAAGCTGCCTTTGTAAAAGAAACATTCGTACAGCATGCTCACGATGACATTTATGAAATGCGCCCGGAATATGATACCCAACGCAAAGTGGAGGCTTATTTCTCCGATAAGAAAGATGAAGAAAGTATCCATATACGCGAGGGAGTATATGCCTTGATAAGCAATGTATTATTTGTTCCCGACCGCAAGCACCCCTCCATGTACCATCCAAGAATTGCCGTTCAGAATGATTTCATCTTCGGGCGCCTCGACTGGAAGGAGAAAGATGCTTTCAACCGTCTGTATAATCATTATTATTACCAACGCCATAACCAGTTCTGGTATCAGGAAGCGATGAAAAAGCTGCCTATCCTGACACAAGCCACTTCTATGCTGGTGTGCGGAGAGGATTTAGGAATGGTTCCCGACTGTGTGCCTTGGGTAATGGACCAGTTGCAAATACTCAGCCTGGAAATCCAACGTATGCCCAAGAATCCCAAACACGAGTTCGGTCACGTGTGGGAATATCCGTACCGCTCGGTCTGTACTATTTCCACTCATGACATGTCTACTCTGCGGGGATGGTGGGAAGAAGATTACGAACAGACCTGCCGCTACTACAACCATGTAATGGGACACTGGGGAGAAGTTCCGGTTTCAGCCCCGGGATGGGTTTGCGAGGAAATAGTACGCCACCATCTGGAATGTCCGTCATTGCTGTGCATCCTGTCCTTTCAGGACTGGCTGTCAATAGACGAAGAAATCCGCTATCCCGATGTGAACGCGGAACGTATCAACGTACCTGCCAATCCAAGACATTACTGGAGATATCGTATGCATCTCACTTTGGAAGAACTGATAAAGAACAAGAAGTTCAATGAAAAGCTGGTAGAGATGATTGACACCACCGGCAGATTCTAACCATCCACCACAGACAGCCCCAGGCTGTCTGTGGTGACTCCCTACCCCAACGATAATCAATAACACACATACCATGAAAAAAATTCCCGATTTAGGTTTCTGGAAACTATGGAATATTAGTTTCGGATTCTTTGGCGTGCAGATAGCCTACGCTTTGCAAAGCGCGAATATCAGCCGTATCTTTTCCACTTTGGGAGCAGACCCACACAGTTTAAGCTATTTTTGGATATTACCTCCGCTGGCAGGAATCATCGTCCAACCCATCATAGGCGCACTGAGTGGACCGCACTTGGACGCGTTTCGGACGGCGTATCCCCTATCTGTTTGCAGGAGCTCTGGTTGCTGTCTGCGTCATGTGCCTGCTCCCTAATGCAGGTAGTTTCGGAATGACAGTCAGTGCAGCTATGGTATTCGGTCTGATATCACTGATGTTCCTTGATACCTCTATCAATATGGCCATGCAGCCCTTCAAGATGATGGTGGGCGATATGGTGAATGAAAAACAAAAAGGACTGGCTTACTCCATTCAGAGTTTTCTCTGTAATGCCGGCAGTCTGGCAGGATATCTTTTCCCGTTTATTTTTGCCGCCATCGGCATCAGTAATATTGCTCCCAAAGGTGTTATTCCCGACTCTGTCATCTATTCTTTCTACATCGGCGCATTGATACTGATTCTATGCGTGATCTATACTTCGGCCAAAGTAAAGGAATTTCCTCCCGAAGAATATGCAGCATATCATGGCATCACCCATGAAAGCAAAAAAGAAAAGACAAATATGTTCAAATTGCTGGTCAAGGCTCCCAAAGCCTTTTGGACAGTAGGACTGGTACAATTTTTCTGCTGGGCAGCCTTCATGTTCATGTGGACTTACACCAATGGAACAGTTGCTTTGAATGTGTTCGACACACCGGTCATAACAACCATGACAAACGGTGTTTCCAGAGTGGTACTGGATACACAATCCGCACAATACCAGACAGCGGGAGATTGGGTCGGGATCTTATTTGCTGTCCAAGCCATCGGTTCCGTTATTTGGGCAACGATCATCCCGATGATTCAGAACCGCAAACTTGCCTACGTACTCAGTCTGGTATTGGGAGGCATTGGATTCATCTCCATTTTCTTTATCCATAATCAATATGCTTTATTTGCATCCTTCATCCTGATAGGTTGCGCATGGGCAGCCATGCTGGCCCTTCCCTTTACCATTCTGACCAATGCATTAACAGGAGGACATATGGGAACCTATCTGGGATTATTCAATGGAACTATTTGTGTTCCACAGATTGTCGCAGCTTCTTTAGGAGGTATCGTACTGAAGATGTTTACCAGTCCGGGTAGTGTCGCTCCGGAAGTAAACATGCTGATATTGGCTGGAGTGTTCCTGATTATCGGTGCCGGCTGTGTAAGTATTATCAAAGAGAGGTAAAGCGTTTCCCGAAAGTAATATATGCTCATTCCATCACCACCGTTCAATGTTCTGTTTCCCGAAACTGAAATTCACTCCGCGGTGTCAAAACTTTGTTTTTGAAAACATGAACTTATAATCTGAAATTTGAGCATCCTAAAAGACTAAAGAAAGGATCGTATCATTACTCAATACAGAGTTTGATACGACCCTTTTACGCGTTATAATTACTATCTGTAACTTTTCAAAGCTGTCATTTTGGTTTTGACACATTCATCTTCATTCCGTCCAGCATTATTCCAACTTCTCCATGAATTCTGGATGCCGATAGAAAAAATCATACGCCATATAATAAAGTACAAAGCGGTACTCATTTCTGACACATGAGTTACATTCTGCGCCCAAGTATATAATAAAACGAAGAGATAAATAATTGATTTTTACCTGTTTAGGCTACAAAATACAAGATAGGTTTTTATATATCTCTTAGTAAGAGATATATAATTCTCGTGCAAAAATAAGGAAAGTTTTGATAACTAATACACTTTTCATTAAAAAAATACGATCTAAAGCAAAAAAAAGCCTTTTTTCTTATTTAATCTTTCTCTCAACAGCCCACTTCTCACTGATTTAATTATTTGATTTTATGCATATTACATCTATTTTGTCGATCTCTTACTAAGAGATCGACAAAATAAGCAAATAAAAAACGAAAAAAGAATTGAATGGAATACCTGTTTCTGCGACGTAAAAAGACCCGCTACACTTCGGTGCGCCAAAAGACTTTGCTCTATCGTGCCGCCTCTCGCCGATGGGAGAAGGAGTTTGCGTTGCGGACGGACGTCCGCCGGATAGACGCTCTTATATATAAAGGTATATTATACCTGATGGAAGTGCGTCAAGTATTCCTCGATTCCTCTCTTTCGCTGAAGACACTGAGTGCGATGCTGGAGACAAACCAGACTTATTTAAGTAATGTGGTGAACCGCTATTTCGGCTGCAACCTGAAAGAACTAGTAAACACTTACCGAGTGGAATACGCCAAAGAGCTGCTCCGCAGCGGACGATGCCCCATAGAGGAAGTTCCCGTACGCAGCGGCTTCGGTTCGAAAAGCCCTTTCTATGTGGCGTTCGGAAAAGTGACGGGCATGACGCCCCGGCAGTATGTAGCACACGAGAGGAATCCGCTGAAACAGGAGGAAAACAATTAAGCCCTTTTATAATAAATGGTATGTATAACCAATTTTAGTTTTTTAAATTTATAAATTTAAAGTTTTTCTATTATGAACAAAAAGTTTTTAAGTGCAATCCTGTTCGGAGCCTTAATGGTTTCGTCAACAGGAACATTTGTGTCTTGTAAAGACTACGATGATGACATTGACGAGCTGACTTCGCGCGTGGATGGCGTTGAAGGTCAAATCAAAGACCTGGAAGCAAAAATCAATGCTGCCAACTGGATTACTTCTGTAACTCCTGCCACAGGCGGTTTCACTGTTGCTTTCAATGACGGTAGCAGCTACACCATTACCAACGGTAAGGACGGTGAAGCAGGTGCTGCAGGTACAGAATGGACTATCTCGGAAGATGGTTTTTGGGTATGCAACGGTGAGAAGACTACCGTTAAAGCTGTAGGCCAGGACGGCGCACAGGGTGAACCGGGCAAGGATGCTCAACCTGAAGTGAAAAAGGAAAACGGCAAGTGGTATTTGTGGAACGGTACAGAATTTGAAGAATTTGCCGGCGCTACTCCTGCAACAAATGTTCCTTACTACTACGCTGATCCTACTGATCCTAACAACTACGTTATCATGGTTGTTTGTGACAAAGACGGTAAGAATGAAAAATCTGTTCGTCTGCCCTTGAACGAAGGATTGGCTCAGATTACTGTATTGGAAAACAATTTCAATATTGCTTATAGCATTGCTAAAGAAGGAACAGCATGGCCGAAATGGGAAGGTGGTTCTAAAGAAAAACCTGCCAAAGGTGAATATATGGTAGGACAATCTACCAGTTCTATTATAGTTCAGATATCCCCGGTTTCTTACGATTAATCAGGAAAAACCGTTAAGGCTGTAAACTCTAAAGGTGAAGAACTGCCTATCAAATTAGGAAAAGTAGTTCCTTTTACTGGAGTATTAAGCAGCAGAGCAGCTTCTACAACCGGATTGTATGAAATTCCTGTAGAAGGTATTACTGTTAATGATGAAATAGTTGAATCATACGGCAATAGCAATGCTGTAGCGTCATTGGTTGTTAACGAAAATGTTTACTCTCCATTCAATGGTGATTTTAAATTTAGTTTGGTGGATGCCCAAGATGTTAATATTCAATTCGGTAAATACCAGATTAATGAGCAAGGTGATACTTATCTCACATCATACGTGGATGCTAAGCCAGGTGAATCTGTAACAATTGTCCCTGAAAAAAAATGGGCAGGTCAACTATTCGATTCATACATCACAATGGCTGATAATGCTCAAGCAAAAGCAGACTCTATCCGTTATGGCGTATCATTCGATGGTATGACTATCAATCTTAATGACAAGGCTGCAGGAAATGTTTACTTTACAGTTCATTATATGAATGTTTTCGGTAAGGTTAAATCTGACAATGTAACCTTGAACTTTAATGAAAAAACTCCTGATGCAGAAGAAATTACTTCTATCGTAAGCAAGAAGCATGTTGTAACAGAAGTGACTGAAACTGCTGAACAAGCATTTATCTCTGACTTAAAGCCCTACTTCGATGCCATGGGTGCAGACAAACGTGTCGTTTGGAATGCTGAATATCAAGAAATGGTACTTGAACCCCAAGTAGAATGGGTATATGAAAATGCTGAAACAGGCAAGATAGAAACTGAAAATCTAACCGATCTTGTTAAGAATATCGCTACTGTTGACTCTGAAGGTAAAACAACAACTGAAGCAGCCCAAATAGCAGGTATCAAAGTTAACTTCAACACAAATTACGGTAGTCAATTAGCCAAAATCATTGAAAATGGTGGTGAGTTTACAGCTAAGGTAAATGTTGTTGCAGCTGTTAAAATTGGAACAGTCAATTATTTCAGAACAATTGCTGTTATTAACTTGCCGTTCACTATTGAAAAGCCAAGCGATGCAACATTGGCAGCAGCTTATACATTTAACCCGTCATACTATTTGAATAAGATTGTAACAGTTTATGCTAGTGAAATCACTAAAGCCAACATTTTCTCTGCTGGAACTGTAAGTGGATACAAAGCTATTGAAGATGATGCTGACAAGATTGCTGTTAGTGACAACGGTACTATCACATTAACTGAAAAAGGGGAAACTAACAAGGCTTATACGTTAACAGGTGGTAAGGTTACCTATGCAGGCGTACAGTTCCCGATTGCTGACTTCAAAGTTATGTTTGCTGAAAGCAAAAACTATACAACAGTTATGCCTGCTGGTATTTCTATCATCTCTGGTAGTGGTAACATAGTAACTGTGAAATATGGTAAAGCTGCTGATAAGAATGACAAGAACATCTATTACCGTGTAGATAACATTTCTGGAACACAAGATGATATTCAAAATGTAGTTTGCGAAGTCGAAGCTAAATATACCCAATATTTGACAGCAAATATAAACGGTAAAGATATTAAACTTACAGCAAATGCTGGTGATGCAAACAAAGTATCTGTAGCAACCCCAGTCAAAGTGAAATTGACTATCACTACTTCAACAAATGAAAAAGTAGAAGACACCATTACTGTAAACCTGACTCCCTATCCGGCACAGTAATCAAAGTCTAAACACACAGAGATAAGGATTTAATATCCTCCTCTCTGTAGAACTACTCCCAAGCAGAGAGAGAATTATTTTGAGTTATTCAACTCTCATTCTCTCTCTGCTTTTTTATTTATGCCAAACAATCAGTACTATGTCCAATAATTTTTATCAGGCATTCAATAGCATCAGCGATTCGATGACAAAAACCGTTCCTAAAGAAATCAAAATGACAAATGAGGTCGTATTTACAGAATCCACTCCATTGATTTCCAAAGATATTTATCGCACCTACCGACATTGCCGCAATATTGAAATAAGCCACCTATGGCAATACTCTATCTCTCCTATTACATTTATAGTATTTTGTCTTTCAGCCTATGGTTATCTACCTGTATAGATATGCTATCAATGTTACTATTTTCTACCAAAACATCTCCGAAGATACGCTGAACACTTATTGGAAGTTTACTAGTTGTGGTGCTATTTTTATCTCTCACATAGGTACTGTACTCTCTGTTTTATGAATTTAATGGTCGAAGATTCAAAGACATGGTTTGAAATTTATGAAGTTGCCATTGCTGTTTATGAAGAAAATGACAAGTACCTGAACAAAATAGAAAATAATAATAACGAGGACAAAATAGGTGCTTTCCAATTTCAACAATTAGAAAGTTTCGAGACCAAGTTAACTGAAAAGATATTCGACTTGCCTATCCTCAATGTCCAAGGCGGGACTTATCCATCTTCTAAAATCAATTGTGTTATTGGACAAGTAATGCTATCCGTTTGGGGAACTTGCCACATTTAGAATAAATACGACCAAACTCCCAAGGTTAGAGCTAATACTTACTGAAGCACGGAATAACAGTGAATACACTTATATTACATTTGCTGGTATTATTGTAATCATATCTCTACAAGTTCATCACTTCCTGTTCAAAAGTTTCCTTGTTTCCTATCGCCTTATTACGCATCTTGCTGCGATAATTATAAATCGTTGCCAAAGAATACCCCAAGAAATGGGCAATCCGATTACTATCAGTCACTCCCAGACGGATCAAAGCAAATATACGCAATTCCGTAGTCAGCAACTCGCCCGATTTGGGATATATTCTTCCTTCCTCTACCAATAACTCATTAAAAGAAGTAATGAAATGAGGAAATAACTCCAGGAAAGACTTATCAAACTCATTATAAAAATCCTTCCGTTCATCTCGTATGAACTGCTCGGATTTAATCGCTTTAAACAAATCGTCTATACGGGAGGCCATTGCCAGTTTCGCCAAAGAACGACGATAAAACTCCAACTTGTCCAGATAAATCACACATCTGTCCAAATAACGGGCAATGTATACTTCCTTGATCTTCCCCGTCTGTGCCAACTCAGCATTTACTTCCTGCATCTGTTGATTAGCCAGACTCAGATTACGGCGCATCACTGATAATTTCTTCATCCATCGGTACAGATAAAAAATAGCAGCAAGCAAAAATAAAGAAAGCAAACTGACACTGATTAAAAGAGTACGGGAAATCTGCCTCTCTTTTTCTTCTTTCAATTTATATGCTTTATCAATAATAGGAAAGAACTGCGTTACCTCAATAAACCGCAAACGGGCATTACAGGCTACCGCATCCTCCATTGAACAATTCAAATACTTATAGGCACGATCCAAATCACCTACCTCATACATCAGTTGAGCCAATTTCTGTAAGGATGCATATTCACGAATAGACGATTTCAAATCTGTAATAGCGGTCAAGGCCAGATAATAAATTTCTTTCTGAATATCTCCCCGCATATCGTAAGCCTCGGATAAAGTATAGTAAATATACCCTTTTTGCCGTTCATCCGGCGTTTCTTTCAATAGGTCCGACAATATAACCAAAGCAGAATCCACCTTGCCATTAATAATCTTTTTCTCGGCCCATACAATGCTCCTGTCCACACAAGGATCAGTAGCAATAAGAATAGAATCCCTGTAAGCATCGGTCTTTTTCAAATATTTCACTTTTTCGGCATCATTGGTGGTATAATCGGCCACCCAACCATAATAAGCCCGATAGGTCCGGTAATAATAAGCCAAAGTCTCCCGTTCCAATTCCAACGGGTCTACCCGCTCCAATTGTTCCAAAGCCTCGTTATACATTCCCATCACCCCCATCACCTCGGCACGGTTAATGACAATCTCATTCTTTAACTCCGGATGATTCAACAGAGGCAACAAATTCATTTTTCCATTAATATAATACAATGCGGAATCAGCTTGATAATGCAGATAAGCGTTAAACAAAGAACCGCAAAGTTCATATTTCTCCCTATTATCTTTAGAACGGTGAAGACGTTGCTTTAAATCCACAATCTCTTTTTCCTTCTGCACATGACAAGCGGTCTTATTATCTATGACCCGATCCAACCTTTTCAACACTTCTTCATTGCTGTTTTTATCAGCAAACAAAGGAGTTGTCAAAGTCAACAAAAACAATATAAAGAAATAGGTTACATTCTTCATCTTATATACTTATTATAGATTCACAAATATATAAATATAAGTAATTAGAATAAAGTTTTTCAACGAAAATATTTTCATTGACGTTTATATTTTCAGCAATACAGCAAAGACAAATATTCCTAATTATCAATAAGTTGAGTCTATAAAACATTTATATTTTTATTCTAGTACTCAAATCTCAGCTATTCCACTCCTACATTTGCAACATCCAAATGAAATGAAGATATAAACACTAATTTCTATATATTATGAAAAGAACATTCGCACTTATGGCATTACTCGCGTTATTCGGTTTGCAACACACAGTGTCCGCAGCCATAATTAAAAAAGTAGCCCCAACCTTCTGGTGGGCGGATATGAAGAATCCCGAACTACAGGTCCTACTGTATGGCGACAATATTTCTTCCAGTGATGTAAGCATCTCTTCTAAAGACATTCTTCTGAAAGATGTTGTGAAACAAGAAAATCCCAATTACTTAATCTTATATATGGATTTATCGGAAGCTACTCCGCAGACTTTTCATATTACACTGAAACAAGGTAAAAAGCAAACTGTTGTGCCATATGAAATAAAACAGCGTAAGGCAGATGCTTCCAACGTGGAAGGCTTCAACTCAGGTGACGTATTATATCTGATTATGCCAGACCGCTTCGCCAACGGAAATCCCTCGAACGATGTCGTACCGGAAATGTTGGAAGCAAAGGTAGACCGTAACGATCCGTTCGCCCGTCACGGGGGCGACCTCGCAGGTATTGAAAATAATCTGGATTATCTCTCCAACTTGGGAGTTACGGCAATCTGGCTGAACCCCATACAGGAAAATGACATGAAAGAAGGATCCTATCATGGCTATGCCATTACCGATTATTATCAAGTAGACCGCAGATTAGGTAGCAATGAAGAATTCTGCAAGCTGGTAGAACAAGCACACAGCAAAGGAATGAAAGTTGTTATGGACATGATTTTCAACCATTGTGGCAGCGAAAACTATCTTTTCAAAGATATGCCTTCCAAAGACTGGTTCAATTTTAAAGGAAACTACACACAAACTTCTTATAAAACAGCGAGTGTACAGGATATCCACGCTTCTGATTATGAACGCAAGATAGCCGTAGACGGATGGTTTACAGAATCAATGCCCGACTTGAACCAACGCAACCGCCATGTAGCCCGCTATTTGATCCAAAGCAGTATCTGGTGGATAGAATATGCAGGGATTAACGGCATCCGTCAAGACACACATCCTTACGCAGATTTCGACATGATGTCAGAATGGTGTAAAGCCGTGACCGATGAGTACCCTGATTTCAACATAGTAGGTGAAACTTGGTTGAACAGTAATGTGCTGGTTTCTTTCTGGCAGAAAGACAGCAGACTGGCTGCTCCCAGAAACTCCAATCTCCGTACCGTGATGGATTTCCCGCTGATGGAACAAATGAACAAAGCCTTTGACGAAGAAACAACTGACTGGAACGGCGGATTATATCGTCTTTACGATTATCTTACTCAGGATTTGGTATATGCAGATCCGATGAATCTGCTCGTTTTCCTTGATAACCATGATACTTCACGCTTTTATTTAAATGAAGAAGCCACGCAAAATATTGACCGCTACAAACAAGCACTTGTATTCCTGCTGACCACACGTGGCATTCCCCAGATTTATTATGGGACAGAAATTCTGATGGCTGCAGATAAAGCCAATGGCGACGGTCTGTTACGTTGTGATTTCCCCGGAGGTTGGAAAAATGACCCACGCAACTGTTTCAATGAGGCTAACCGTACTCCGCAGCAAAATGAAGCCTTTACTTATATGCAGAAATTACTCCAATGGAGAAAAGGGAATGAAGTCATAGCCAAAGGCAGATTGAAACACTTCGCTCCCAACAAAGGAATTTACGTTTATGAACGAAAATACGGAAACAAATCGATAACGGTTCTCATGAATGGAACAGACAAAACGCAAACCATAAACCTGACTCCATACAAAGAAGTACTTCCAACAACATCAGCCCATGATGTTTTAACGGATCAAAATATCGACTTGAATAAAAACCTAACACTTCCGGGGCGTGGAATGCTAGTTTTAGAATTTTAAAACAACCAGTAAAAGCTTATAATTTAATACCAGTACATATTATGAATTTAAAAAAGAATCTTTCACTTATCGCATTTCTCTGTATCTCATTCATTGCAAATGCACAACAAAAACTGAACTCTCCGGATGGTAATCTGGAGATGACATTTACTCTAGATGGTCAGGGCACTCCCACGTATGAACTGACCTATAAACAAAAGGAAGTTATCAAACCCAGTAAATTGGGGTTGGAATTAAAAAAAGAAGACGCAAACGCCAAAACCGACTTCGAATGGACTGATAAAAAAGACATAGACAAACTGGACATCAAGACAAACCTTTATAACGGTTTCGAGATAAAGGATGTCCGGACATCTACCAACGATGAAACATGGCAGCCGGTATGGGGAGAAGAAAAGGAAATCCGTAACCATTATAATGAATTGGCGGTCACATTGAACCAGCCTGCCAATGACAGATTTATAATCATCCGTTTCCGCCTGTTCAACGACGGTCTGGGTTTCCGCTATGAATTTCCGCAGCAGAAGAACTTGAACTATTTCGTGATCAAAGAAGAACATTCACAATTTGCCATGGCAGGTGACCACACCGCTTACTGGATTCCGGGAGATTATGACACACAGGAATATGACTATACCGTTTCCCGCCTGTCGGAAATCAGAGGATTGTTTTCAAAGGCTTATACGGAGAACTCCTCGCAAACCGCATTCAGCCCCACCGGTGTACAAACTGCCCTGATGATGAAAACAGACGACGGTCTGTACATCAATCTGCACGAAGCAGCTTTGATAGACTATGCCTGCATGCACCTCAACCTGGATGACAAGAACATGATTTTCGAATCATGGCTGACTCCGGACGCACAAGGTGACAAAGGATATATGCAGACTCCCTGCACTTCACCGTGGCGTACCGTCATCGTCAGTGATGATGCCCGCAACATTCTTGCCTCACGCATTACGTTAAACCTGAACGAACCTTGCAAAATCTGGTTGTGGTTCGCCATTCTGCTCCAGAAACAGGGCCCACCGCAGCAGGCCGGAACAGGATGAAGCATATTTTTTACCATTATATCAGAAGATTCATCAAAAGTCCATAATCGCGTTGAAAAAAGATGTTTACATCCTGCTAAAATTTGTTATACTGAGTACAAGAAGCCGTGATACTGGCCTAAAATGCGCTGCATAGCTAAAAAGAACGCGCGGTTTTTGTGCATATTTTACAAGGGACAGCCAAACGAAGAAAGGTGTATGAACGATGGCAACGAGTGCGGAACTGAAACAAAATATCTTGAACGGCGGTTACGACCAGGCTTTTGCCAAGCTGTATGGGGCAGACAATGCTACTGTGGCAGCCCAGCGTGTCCGTTATGTGGATATGATCGACCATTTTGAAGAAAACTTTGGCACGGGCCGCACAGTGTGTTTGTACTCGGCACCCGGCCGCACCGAGATCGGCGGCAACCACACCGACCACCAGCATGGCCGCGTGCTGGCAGGCAGCGTGAACATTGATATGATCGCTGCTGCCGCCCCCAACAGCCTGAACCAGCTGCGCGTGCAGAGCGAGGGCTACGAGACCAAATCCTATGCACCGCCCCTTATCAACCCGGCGACCATCAGCACGGCAGACCAGTACATGGAACGCCTGCCCGGTGAAGATCTGTTCT
>OKVA01000273.1_pt1 | contig 21316 bp, 24 predicted proteins | sample 1606741 | NCBI WGS metagenome assembly OKVA01 (sample SAMEA3882528, study PRJEB24775) | human gut metagenome | biome: human-associated habitat; feature: intestine environment; material: feces | place: Netherlands | collected 2009/2010 | reverse complement strand
GATCTTGGGCTGTGCAGCTTCCCAATCGCCCGACTGCCACGATTCGCTAATAATCTGCAGGGCGCTCTGAAGGAAGGTCGCGCCGATGGAGTTGATGATGGCGCAGAGCACCACGCCGACGACGACGAGGGGCAAAAGCACGGGGTAGTTCCAGGGAACAGGTTCCGAGCACGGTACCGTCTCTCCGGATATAGTAGTGATAGCCCGTCGTGCGGAAGCCACGGCGGCGGTGCTCTGCCTCCAGAACCTCGGAAGTAAGCGTACAGCCCTCCCGCGTGGCGCTGCAATGCACCACGATGTAGTTGATTTTTCGCATAAGATTAGTTAGTGATTAATGATTGAAGATTAGTAATTTATGATTTGACGATTTACGATGTACGATTACTTTTCGTATCATAAATGCCTGCATAGGCGCGGTTATTTAGCAGTACGAATTTCAATCGTACATCGTAAATCGTCAAATCGTAAATATATAAGCCAATTTTGCTGCAAAGGTATAAAAAACAAAGGGCGGGACAAAATGGTTTTGTCCCGCCCTCCATATATCAGCCTTTAATTTTCACCTTTCACCTTTCAATTTTCACCTTACAAAGTTACTCCGGTCTTGAAGATGGCTATTTCCTTGTAGCCTTTCTTTTCGTTGTTCACGAATTCGCCGCTTGCTACTTTGATGATATACTCGATGAAGCGTTCGCAGGTTTTCTCCATCGGTTCGTTCTCGACGATAACTCCGGCGTTGAAGTCTATCCAGCCCGGCTTGTTCTTTGCCAAAGTGGAGTTGGTGGAAATCTTCATGGTCGGCACATAGGTTCCGAAGGGCGTTCCGCGTCCTGTGGTGAACAGCACCATGTGGCATCCGCAAGAGGCAAGGGCAGTGGCGGCTACAAGGTCGTTTCCCGGAGCAGACAGTAGGTTCAGTCCCTTTACTTTCAGGCGTTCGCCATACGGAAGTACCCCTTCCACGTAGCTCGTGCCGCATTTCTGTGTGCATCCCAAGGCTTTGTCCTCCAATGTCGAGATGCCTCCCGCCTTATTTCCCGGAGACGGGTTTTCACCTACCGGTTCACCGTGTGAGAGGAAATATTCCTTGAAGTCATTAATCAGCTTCACCGTGTCCTCAAACAGCTCTTTGGTGCGGCAGCGGTTCATCAGGATAGTTTCTGCACCGAACATTTCCGGCACTTCCGTCAGTACGCTGGTGCCGCCTTGTGCTACGAGGAAGTCGGAGAACATGCCCAGTAGCGGATTGGCGGTGATACCGGAGAAACCGTCCGAACCGCCACACTTCAGGCCTACGCGCAGTTCGCTTAAGGGAATATCCTCGCGCTGGTCCTGGATGGCTTTGGCATAAAGTTCGCGTAGCAGTTCCATTCCTTCTTCGTATTCATCGCCCACTTTCTGAGTCACCATAAACTTTACGCGCTCCTGGTCATAGTCTCCCAGGAATTCGCGGAACACATCCGGCTGATTATTCTCGCACCCCAAGCCTACCACGAGTACGGCTCCCGCATTGGGATGCAGTACCATGTCGCGGAGGATTTTCTTTGTATTCTCGTGGTCGTCGCCCAACTGGGAGCAGCCGTAGTTATGGGGATAAGCCATGATGGCATCCACGCCCTTTCCGCCCGTTTCGCGGCGCAGGCCTTCGGCAAGCTGGTTGATGATTCCGTTCACGCAGCCCACTGTCGGAATAATCCATATCTCGTTGCGTACACCTACGTCGCCGTTCTTACGTTTGTACCCTCTAAAGGTCAGGTTTGGCGCGCCGGTATTGAGGTTTAGAGTTGTAGTATTGAGGTCTACGTTGACGGGGTTGTATGTGTATTCCAGCAACCCGGACAAGTTGGTCTTGATATTGTTTTCATTCATCCAGTCCCCCTGCTTCTGCGCTTTCCGGGCGTGGCCGATGGGGTATCCGTATTTAATGACGTTTTCGCTTTCCGCAAAATCTTTCAGTGCAAATTTGTGTCCGGCAGGAACATCCTCGTTCAGAGTGATTTCCTTTCCGTCCACCGTGAGTTTTTCACCGGCCGGGAGTGCTGTGATAGCCACTGCAACATTGTCGGCAGGGTTGATTTTCAGGTACTTTGCCTCCATCTTTTAAAATTTTCCATTTACCATCTACAATGTACAATTTGGCTGCGCTGCATTAGTATTAGTCCCCTTCCGCATGGCCGAATTGTACATTGTAGATGGTACATTGTACATGCAACTATTTGTTGTAATAAAACTCTATATTCTCCTTCGTCAGCAAGTCAATCGGCATGAAGTTCTCCCTTGTGATTTCCTTCTTCAGAATCAGGTATTCGCACAAGGCCTTGATGCCGTCGAATCCTTGCAGGGTGGGCTGCTGTGCTATGAGGAAGAAGATGCTTCCCTGCTTCAGGCAGTCTACGTTGCGTTGCAGCAGGTCGTAGCCCATCAGGTTGAAGTCTTTTTTCTGCTTCTTCAGCAGGTATTCCCCGATGATGTATGCTTTGGAGTTGAAGGTGATTCCGTTCTTTACGGTAGGATGCTCTTGGAAGAACTCGTCCAGCATCAGTGTGTCCTCGCTGTCGCGCTTGGCATGCAGGTCCAGTTCCCAGATGCGGCAGGCGGGATGATGCTCCTGCATGTATTCGCGGAAGCCTATTTCGCGGCGTTCCTGCTGGTTCGACCCCACGATGCCTTCATTTATCTTGCGGAAGATGACGATTTCCTGCGCGTCTTCTCCGGCAAGCAGCATCAGCATGCGGGCGGCAAAATATCCGCTCTGGTGCGAGTTCTGCCCGTAGAAGGAGAGGGCGGGCTCTTCCTTTATGTTGGAGTCTATATATATATAAGGTATATTATGTTGCGTCAGCTCATCCGTGAAGGGCTTGGTGTATTGCGGAACGGTGGGGGCAAACATCACTCCGTCCGGCTCCAGTGCCAGAATCTGTCCGGAGGCTTCCGCGAATGAATGATAGTCATACGGGTCATAGTAGGAGAGGTGCACGGCCACGTTGAAGTCAGAGTAAGTCTCTACGGCGTTGTGTATGCCCGTTTCCACGTCTGTCCAGTATTCGCCTTTCTCGTGTAGCGGCAGCAGGCAGGCAAATGCGTACTTCTTGTTCGAAGCCAGTGCACTGGCATACATATTGGGCTGGTAATCCAGTTGTTTCAGGATTTCTTCCACCCGCTTCCGGCTGGACTCGGACACACCGCTACGCCCGTGAATCACACGGTCGACGGTTCCCACGGATACATCGGCCATCTTGGCGATATCCTTTATTCTGACTCTTTCCATCTGTATATTTACGATTTAACGATTTACGATGTACGATTGATGTTGCTTTGGCTACGATTCTACAATGTAATCTCAATCGTCTAATCGTAAATCGTCCCATCGTACATCTTCTTGTGCTCGCACACAATTATAATCTTAATATTTTCGATACAAATATATGATAATTTTTTGTATTTCAAAAATTGTTGTATCTTTGTGCCCGTACACGAAGACTATGAAGAACGAATATTATTTTGATTTACTCTCCATAGTTTCAGGTGTTTAGGTTCTGTTTATACCTCGAAATGATAAATTGAAAGGAAACAAATTAATTTCATATTAAAATAAAACATAGAAAGATTATGGGAAAGAAAGTAGTTACATTAGGTGAAATCATGCTGAGGCTGTCTACTCCGGGAAACACCCGTTTTGTGCAGTCCGACTCTTTTGATGTGGTATATGGCGGCGGCGAGGCCAACGTGGCTGTCAGCTGTGCCAACTACGGGCATGATGCTTATTTTGTAACCAAGTTGCCGAAACATGAAATAGGCCAGTCGGCTGTCAACGCATTGCGCAAGTATGGCGTAAAGACGGATTTCATTGCGCGTGGTGGTGACCGTGTAGGTATCTACTATCTTGAGACCGGTGCTTCCATGCGTCCCAGTAAGGTAATCTATGACCGTGCACACTCTGCCATTGCTGAGGCAGATGCGGCAGACTTTGATTTCGATGCCATCATGGAAGGTGCAGACTGGTTCCACTGGTCAGGTATCACTCCCGCCATCTCCGACAAGGCCGCCGAGTTGACCCGCCTGGCTTGCGAGGCTGCCAAACGTCACGGCGTTACGGTGTCGGTAGACCTCAATTTCCGTAAAAAACTCTGGACCAAAGAAAAAGCCCAGTCCATCATGAAGCCTTTGATGCAGTATGTGGATGTCTGCATCGGCAATGAAGAGGATGCTGAACTCTGTCTGGGCTTCAAGCCCGATGCAGACGTGGAAGGCGGCAAGACGGACGCTGAAGGCTACAAGGGAATCTTCAAGGCGATGGCGAAGGAATTCGGCTTCAAATACGTAATCTCTACGTTGCGCGAGTCTTTCTCCGCTACCCACAACGGCTGGAAAGCAATGATTTACAACGGCGAGGAATTCTACGAGTCAAAGCGTTACGACATCAATCCTATCGTCGACCGCGTAGGTGGCGGCGACTCTTTCTCAGGTGGTATCATCCACGGCCTGCTGACAAAACCCAACCAGGGTGCCGCCCTCGAATTTGCAGTAGCCGCTTCCGCCTTGAAGCACACTATCAACGGTGACTTCAACCTTGTTTCCACAGAAGAGGTAGAAGCGCTGGCAGGAGGGGATGCAAGCGGACGAGTACAACGCTAAGCTCATTTACGATTTGACGATATGAAAAACCGCTTGAAGATGTTTGCGGTACGAATAATAAGGCTGGTAGACAAGTTGCCTAATACATCAGCAGGTAGAGCTATTGGCAACCAGATTGTCCGTTCCGGTACTTCTCCCGGTGCCAATTATCGGGCAGCTTGTGTTGGAAAATCAGACAAGGATTTCTTAAACAAATTAAAAATGGTAGAGGAAGAACTTGATGAAACGGCCTATTGGTTGGAGCTTATAATGGAATTGGAACTTGTTAAACCTGATTTGTTGCAGGATTTGTATCTTGAAAACAAGGAGCTTTTGAAGATTGTAGTAAAATCTATACTCACTATGCGTGATAAAGTAAATGGTAAAGTATAATATATAGAGGTAAGTATAATATATAAGTAATATGACAATTAAGCATTGTACAAGTAGTCCGCATGGTAAATTGTACATTGTACATTGTAAATAGTAAATAAAAAGATGAGTAAATTTGATAAAATCTCAGTATTGAATAAGATTGGTTCTACCGGCATGGTGCCCGTCTTTTATCATAAGGATGCAGAAGTTGCAAAGAAAGTTGTAAAGGCTTGTTACGATGGAGGTGTTCGTGCGTTCGAGTTCACGAACCGTGGTGACTTTGCCCACGAGGTGTTTGCGGAAGTTGTGAAGTTTGCGGCAAAAGAGTGCCCGGAGATGGCTATGGGTGTAGGTTCCATCGTTGACCCTGCTACTGCGGCGCTGTACTTGCAGTTGGGTGCATGCTTCGTTGTAGGCCCGTTGTTCAACCCTGAGATTGCCAAGATTTGTAACCGTCGCCTGGTAGCCTATACTCCGGGATGCGGAAGCGTTTCAGAAGTGGGCTTCGCGCAAGAAGTAGGGTGCGACCTCTGCAAGATATTCCCGGGCGACGTGCTTGGTGCCAAACTCGTGAAAGGTCTGCTGGCTCCGATGCCCTGGTCCAAGCTGATGGTGACCGGTGGAGTGGAGCCGACCCAGGAAAACCTGACCTCCTGGATTAAGGCGGGTGTGTTCTGCGTAGGTATGGGCTCCAAACTCTTCCCGAAGGATAAGGTCGCTGCCGAAGACTGGACTTACGTTACAGAAAAATGTAAAGAAGCTTTGGGGTATATTGCCGAAGCAAGAAAATAAATAAGAAATTCATTTTGTTTAAAGGTGTTTAAAGGGGACAGCCATCGAAGCGTTTCGGCGCTTCGGTGGTTTGTTTTTTACTGGAAAGTATACTCCCGATGAACAATGAAATGTTTATAAGTGTAAACTGTACCCTTAAACTCTAAAACAATGTTATAAAACGCGCGAAAAATGTGTCGGCATTTTGTGCGCGCGGATAAAACACTTACCTTTGCAGTGCAGTTGGGAAACTGCATTTGGATTTGATAAATAATAAAACAGTTTTCAATAAAGGATATTAGTTATTAGGTAAAAGGATTGAAAATAGATTTTTTTCATAAGCTAAATGTTTTGAATAAATAGGTAAATTAGGTAAAGGTAAAAATTGGATTTTGAAGTTTTCAGAATAGGTAATTGAAGTTTTATTTTTCAGGTAAAGAGAAAGATTGATTTTTAGGTAACATTGACGCAGTTTAAAAGAAAAGCCTTTAAGGCTTTTCTTACAGGGGCGAGGGGTTCGTGAGAGCTTGCTCGTTTTTTTATTCCTATATTCTTCGCATTTTTTGTATATTTTGTCCGGACTCTACTTCTTTTTTGTATCTTTGTGTCGGATACCCATTAAAAACAAGCAGCAACTCTAAAGCTTAAATAGCTCTGAATTTGGAACATATATTGAATATATTCGATTGGCTTTTATACATATGGTTTGCAATAAACATACTGTATCTATTGGTTTACAGTCTGGCGTCACGCCGGCGTGACCTGCCTCTGCCCCCTCCAGCCAAGGAACACAAGCGTTTTGCCATACTGATTCCTGCCTACCGCGAAGATGCCGTGATACACGAGTGCGTCCATTCATGTCTGGAGCAGGATTATCCCGCCGACTGTTTTGATACGGTTGTCATTTCAGACCGTATGCAGCCCGAAACCAACGCTTCCCTCGCTGTGCTTCCTGTCCGCCTGGTTGAAGTGCATTTTGAGAAAAGCACCAAGTCCAAATCTCTGAATGCCGCCATGGCTGCCATCGGCAATGACTATGACATCGCTTTGGTGCTCGATGCGGACAATGTCATCCCTTACGATTATCTGAGTGATATTAACGACCTCTTCGCCAATCCGGAAGTCGAGATTGTGCATACCCACCGGAGTGCAAAGAACCTGAACAATGACATGGCCCTGCTCGATGCCATCAGTGAGGAAATCAACAATACCATTTTCCGTCTGGGGCATGCCAAGCTGGGCTTGTCGGCTGCCCTTATCGGTTCCGGTATGGCGTTCCGTTATGACTTGTTTCGTGATACGATGGCGGATATCAAGGCTGTGGGCGGTTTCGACCGTGAATTGGAGCTGACCCTGCTCTATCGCGGCAAGCGTTTTTATTATCTGCCCGAAACCTTTGTGTTCGATGAGAAGATACAGAACACCGGTGATTTCTCCCGTCAGCGCCGCCGCTGGCTGTCGGCACAATGGCACTACTGCCAGACCTTTGCCAAATTCCTATGGAAAGCACTTGCTGCACGCAACTGGGACTTCTGCGATAAGCTTTTCCAGCAGCTTTCCATTCCCCGTCTGCTGCTGATGGGTTTCACGTTCTTTTTTTCCGTACTATTTACGATTTATCGCTGGACGTGGGGACTGAAGTGGTGGCTGCTTCTGGTTCTGCTTGCTGTGGCATTGCTCGTTGCCGTTCCCAAAAGATTCTGTACCAGCCGCCTGGCAATGGCCCTGCAAAAGATACCTTACACTTTCCTGCTGATGGCGGGAAATATCTTTAAGCTGCGGGGGGCAAACAAGAGCTTTATACATACAAAGCATGGGGTGGTCGAAAAATAGAAGAGGTGCATTTACGTGAAACAAATAAGTCTATAAGCAAACAAATGATATACGGAAAAATCACTTTAGAAGATTGGCGTACAGCCTGCGTAGAGGGGGAAGAGCCGGAATCTTCTTTTGAGAGTTATAATCTGAGGCTTTTCTTTTTCGGAACTTTGTATAATCGGGACACCTTGCAGGCAACTCCAGATGATACCAATGCCAAGCTTGCTGATTTGGAGACCACCATCAACCGGGTTATTCTATTCAAAGCCTCCCGCATGGCGCGGATGTTCGGCAATAATCTGGTGTTTCCTTTTATGGATATGGAACTTTTCCGTTTCCTGCAGGAGTTACCAGTCAGCCTGAAGTGCAAGGGGGACAGTGTGCTCGACATAGCACGCGGTCGTTCCGTTTCCAAGTATTTGCTGAAATATCATTATAAACCTTTGCTTCCCGAAGCCATTACGTCGAAAAAGAAGCAGGGCGGTTTTGCACCCATGCCGTTGTTCTTCCGCGACAAGGCACGGCGTGCCCGCTTCAAGGAATTTATCCTTTCTTCCGGCATTATGGGCGATTATCTGCGCCGGGATGCGGTGGAGAAGTTTCTTGCAGATTATGAACAAGTTGCAGATCAGGCAGGAGGTTGGTTCTGGTATAGGCAGAACAAGGCTTTGCAATACTTCAATCTGTTGACGCTTGTTGTGTGGTGGGAAGAGTTTGTGGAGGAACGGGAGGTGAAATTCTGAAAAATACGTTTAGTATTGTACCCACAATAATTATATTTTCTATCTTTGTAAGAAAAGCATGGAAATGGAAGATTTTAGTAATCAAGATACTCATATTTATGATGATGAAATAATCATTCGGGTATTGAATGATATTTTTGAACGTTACTTCTTCCTTCTTCAGGACTTTTACGTTTCTTTTAAAGCAAAGACAGATGAATAGAGTCTTATGGCAGCAATATGGATTGAGTGAAATAAATGGGAAACGTATTATGGACGTTTTTTCCCGTTTTTCAGAGGTGCAAGAAGCTGTATTGTTTGGTTCCCGTGCCAAGGGCAATTATAGGCAGGGCTCGGATATTGATATTGCAGTAAAGGGAACGGTTTCTAAAGATGTCTTGTCAGCGCTTCTTGTTGCTTTCGATGAAACGGTATTGCCTTATTTTGTTGATATAGTGGTTTATGACCATATCAAGAATATAGCATTGAAAGAACATATCGATAGGGTGGGAATTTGTATTTATTCGGCATTATGAAAGTATCTGTCATCATTCCCGTTTACAATGTTGCCAAGTATATAGAGCGATGTTTGTTGTCTGTTCTGAACCAGACTTGGCAGGATTTGGAAGTAATTTTGGTGAATGATTGCACTCCGGACGGCTCTATGCAGATAGTAAAAAAACTTATATCATCGCATCCGCGCGGAGCAGTGGTGAGGTGCCTGGAGCATGAAAAGAACAAGGGACTTTCTGCTGCAAGAAACACCGGTATTTCAGTGTCTGTGGGCGATTATCTGTACTTCTTGGATAGCGATGATTATATTCCTGCGAATGCAATAGAGCTTTTGGCAGAGGCAGCGAGGCAGAAGCAAACGAATTTTGTGATAGGCAATTATGAGGTGACCGGCGCCAGACGTTGGGCTCCTCCTTTATCATTAGGTACCGGGCTTTATGAAGGGAATGCTCTTGTACTTTCCAATTATGTGCAGGAAAAATGGTATGTCATGGCATGGAACAAACTGGTGAGTCGTCCTTTCGTTTTGCAGCATCAACTCTATTTTCAGGAGGGCATCGTACACGAAGATGATTTATGGTCATTCAAGCTGGCATGTATGGCTCAAAGTATGTATGTTGTTGATGAGACCACTTACTATTATTCTATGCAGCCGGATTCCATCATGCGGGCGCCGTCTATGCGTAATTTGGAATGTCGTGTGCTGGTGCTTGGATATATCTATGATTTTATCCGGTCTTCCCGGTGCTTGCAGGATAACCGGCAGATATACATATTCTTTGAAAACTTGAAGGCTAAATATTTTGACCGTATTCTGTATTTCACGAAAGATAAATCTTTTTATTATCAAAGTTATTTGGTCTTTCGGAGCAAAAAGTATGCATCTTTGTTTAAAATGGTGGGGTTACGGCCCGTATGGAAGCTGATGTTGCAGAACATCCATTATGCGCTTCCTACATATGCCGGCTATTTGTATTTTAAGGCTTTTGTGAAGTCAGCCTATTATTTGCTGGTGATTTCTATAAAAATGAAGGCTGTGTTGCGTGTAAAATGAGCGAATATGAGTAATGTCCCGGAAATATCCATTATAGTACCCGTCTATAAAGTAGAAGAATATTTGTCACAGTGTATTGACAGTATTCTCGTACAGACATTTACAAACTTTGAATTGTTGCTGGTAGACGACGGAAGTCCTGACCGTTGTGGGGAAATGTGCGAAGAGTATGCTCAAAAGGATGAGAGAATAAGAGTCTTCCATCAAGAAAATGCGGGGGTCAGTACTGCACGAAATAAAGGATTGGCTGAGGCATATGGAAAATATATTGTTTTTGTAGATTCGGATGATTATATCTTACCTGCATATCTGGAAGATCTATATAATGAATTGTCTGAACATAAAGGAAGTGGGGTTGTAATAGAATCAGTCATAAAACTATATCCTAATGGAGTTATGCAACCATCTGTTTTCCCGAATTTAGATTTTTCTTCAGAGGACAGATTTCGCGTGTTGACAGACTTAGTAGATAAGAATATAGGTTATCCTCATAGTAAGATATATAGTAGAGATATTATAAAAAAGTATAGTCTTTCATTTTTGTCATCAATATCTTTGCTGGAAGATTTTTTCTTTTTATTGGATTATATTCAATATGCTGATTTTATTTTGATACGTAATATTTCCAATTATATATATAGAGTAGAATATTCTGATACGGCGTTATCTGTTTGTAATAAGTCGTTGAAAGAGGAATGTGAGATATTCCAGAATTATTATTATAGAGTGATTTTGTATCAGCAAGAATATAATCTAAAAGCAGATGATTTACAATTGGTTTGGAAGGAACTGAAAATATTTTTTCATCGTATTTTGCTGTCTTTATATGTTAGTTTACCAAAAGAATCTTATAAGTTACGAAAAACTTTTTTGAAATCATTGGTACTGACATATTCCGATTGGATAAAATATTGTTTTCGTCCTGACTACTTGTCAGATCGGATTGCTCGATTTTTGTTGTTGAATCGTTGTTATCTGTTTTTTGATTTATGGATGAGAGGCTTGTTGAAAATACAATTTGTATATATGTTTGGTTCAAAAAGGAAATAAATTATGAAAATAGTATTGCCATGTTGGGGATTAGGAAATGTTATGTTTCAGTACGCATTTTTATGTGAACTGCGTTTTAGAGGAAGAGAAGCTTGTTGTTTCTTATTACATAAAAAATTACGTTTTGAACATAATGGATATGAGCTTGATAAATTGTTTAAAGTACATCCTTATAAAGGACTTAATATTTTCCAAAGGATATATATACGTTTAGTAGAGTTCTTGGGGGCTATGGAATTACCTTATTTTAAATTAATCAGCCTTTTCTTTAAAGAGGTAAGTGTTAAAGAAAATTTTATATATTATGATGAGGTATTTCAACATCCACATGAAAATTGCTATTTTAAAGGAACTTGGCAGAGTCCTTTGTATTTTGTTCATGCCAAGCAAGAGATATTGGATACATTTCGATTTGACAAAAGAATGATTTCTTCTTATACAAGAGATGTTTTAAACCAAATAGAAAAGACTCCTAACAGTGTAAGTTTGCATGTACGTCGCGGTGATTATTTGAAACCAGATTTTGAAGGATTGAGTAAATGTTGTCCTAACGATTATTTTGAAAGGGCAATTCAATATATGAAAGAGCATATGGATACCCCGGTTTTCTATGTCTTTTCTGATGATATGGATTATGTGAAGGAAAATATAAAGTTGGAAGACGCTTTCTATATTGATGGTAATAGGGGGAATGATTCTTGGCAAGATATGTTTCTAATGAGTTCATGCAATCATAATATTATAGCTAATTCTACATTTAGTTGGTGGAGTGCTTTTCTTAATTCCCATGACAATAAAATTGTTATTGCACCAAAACGCTGGTGGTATTATTTTGAGACGGATGATGTTGTACCGGAAGAATGGATAAGAATGTAAATAAGAAAAATATGGAACAAAAACCATTAATATCAGTAATAGTACCTATATATAAAGTAGAAAAGTACTTATCATATTGTATAGAAAGTATATTAAAACAAAGCTTTACAGATTTTGAACTGTTGTTAATAGACGATGGTAGTCCTGATGATTGTGGAGTAATCAGTGATAATTGGGCTAAAAAAGATCGACGGATTCGTGTTTTTCATCAGAAGAATGCAGGTTTAAGCGCTGCGCGTAATAAGGGATTAGATAATGCAATAGGTCGCTATGCGGTATTTATTGATTCGGATGACTATGTCGATATTGATTACTTGATAAACCTTTATCGCTTACTTCCTGATTCTCAGATTGGTTTAGGATTTACAGTTCAGGGATATAAAAGGTGTCAAGAAAATGGGAAGGCAATAAAGTCTTTTAATTTCTTTTCTCATGTTTATACTCAGGCGGACATTCCTTCTTTATTTATTGGGAGTGAGATTTACAATATGTTTAGTGCTTGTGCAAAATTATTTGATTGTTGTTTTTTGAATAAATATCATTTGCGTTTTAATACTGCTCTTCGTTTCTCTGAAGATGTGTTATTTGTATTGGAATGTATGTCATGTTGTGATTATATTTCGGTCGGGAATAAAGCTGATTATAATTATATAAGTTATGAAGGCACTATGTCGAAAATAGTGACTCCGTTTGTATCTGAATATACAACTTTTTTTTCATGTAAAACTGTTATAAATCAATATATAGCAAATGTGAAACTGACATCAGTGCAACAACAAGGTATATTTAAGTGCATTCATTTACTGTTTTGCCGTACATTGAAATCTGATTATCATTATTTGGATACTATTTCTGGAACCACTCGAAGAAAACATTTGCGCTGCTTGATTAAAAGTAATATGGACTACCTTGTAAAATATTATGTTCCTGATTATTTAATAGATAAAATTGGACGTTTTTTACTGATGACCCATAATGTTTTTCTGTATGATATGTTCTTTATTACACTGTTTAAATTGAAAGTAAGGAAAATGTTTTGTCCACCTGGTGCATTTTAGTAGAAGTTATTTATGTAATATCCGTCTAATAAATGTACGTATACTTCGTGTAAATAAGAAGAACAGTATAACAGCGAACAAAAGGTAAGTTATGCATGAAATAGTTGCATATAGAATCCAATTGTTGAAAGAAACTTCAGGTGAAAAATCTTGTGCTGGCCATAAATATATACAAACTATTGCTGGTAATATAATTAATATCATATATTTTATATATCTCACCCAGTAATGGATAACTGAAATTTTAAATCCTTTACTATAAAGGAAGTAAGGTTTCCAAATACCTACAATTAAGATAAGGCTTGTGATATTTCCCATCAATATTCCTGGGAGTCCCCATAAATACCCCCCAATAATTGCTACAGTCAAATTAATTACGACCTCTGCAATAGGTGCCCATATGTCATGAAATAAACCGTATCCTTGTAAAAATTGGTCAGTTGCTCCTCTTGTATATCCAACGAATGAGTTGAAAATAATCAAGAATAGAATATGATTAGGCATAATATATTCAGCTCCTAACCATAGTGAAATAAAAGCTTCTGTCAGTTGATATAGGCAGAAAGAAATTGTGCCGGCAATAAGAAAACGAAAACTTAAGAGCTCCCAGAAAACGATTTGAATGTGTTTGGTATTTCCTTCAGCAATAAGGTTGCCTACTCCGGCGCTGGTACTACTGAGCAGATTATTGATGAGTTGGGCTATCTTATCAATAATGAGTGTATAGTTATTATAATAGGCTACAGTTTTCAGTGATACAAATGCATATATGAGGAAAGGGGTTGTTTGAAATTGTACAAAACATGCTATCTTATGTATGAATAACTGTTTGGTGTATTTGATGATTTCAGGATATTTTTTGAGTAGTGATTTTCCTTGTTTGACTTCGCTATGGAGCCATGGGTATGTTTTTTTTATTCTCCAGTTTAGAATAAAAGTATAAGTTATGCCTAATATTAACTCCATGCTAATCCAAAGATAGTAATTTCCTGTATAGTAAGTTAGAGTCATTTGTATTAGGGTTTTTAGCAATACAGCACTTTGATAGTATGCAGTCACTACATAATTTCTTTGGTCGGCGCCTAATAAAGTTTGTTTGTAATTAGCAAAATATCCGATAAGTGAAGTTGTTAAATATGAAAAATAGGCAAAATAGATAACTGATAGTTGAAACTCTGTATTTGAAAATATTAATGGCAAAAAACATGCAAGTAGGCATCCAGCTCCTAATATACTTAGTCCAATCCAACGGTAGATGTATCCGAAGACAGAAATTATTTCATTGATTTTATTTTCATCATGTTGATATAAGGGTTTGTATAATACATATCCTATAGCCATGCCGATGCCCAGTTCTGCGAGATTCAGAAATCCTAAAAGATTAAGTAGAGTACCGGTTAATCCCATAAAATCAGCACCAAGTGTATCTAAAAAAATTTTTCTGGAGAAGAAGGATAGTGCAAGATTTAGAAAATAGAATATCATATTAACCCGAGCATTAAGCAATGATTTCTTTACGCGTGATTCATGTGGCATATCTTTTCTTGTATTATTGAGCAAAAATAACAATAAAATGGTTTGTATGTAGAAAGATGAACAACTTTTTTTATCTTTGCTCTGAATAAGATTCAATGGATAGGATATTAAAAATAGTATATTGTAATCCTGCACTTCATGTTTCAGGGGGTGGGGAGCGTGTTCTCACAGTCAAAGCAAATTATTTTGCTGAAAAATTGGGCTATGAGATACATATTGTCACAACTGATGGAGGGAAATATCCTCCTTTTTTCACTTTACATCCTTCTGTCAAAGTACATCAGTTGAATATTAACTATGATGATTATTTTTCTCCTTGTAGACGTGTTTGGGAGTTCTTCCATAAACGTTACCTACATAAGAAACGTTTGAATAGATGTCTGAATAAGATTAAACCGGATATTACGGTGATTATGACTCGTAGGGAAGTCGGATTCATTGCAAGTATGACTGATGGAAGTGTGAAGATTGCAGAAAATCATGTTGATAAGAGCCGTTATATGGATTCGATGAATCCACATTTGTCGAAATTCCTGCCGATGTGGTTAAAACGTAGATACCGGGAAAATATTATCGCTTCATTAAGTAAGCTTGATAAGTTTATTCTGTTGACTCATGAAGATGAAAAAGCTTGGACGGAACTGCATAATTTGGCGGTTATTCCTAATCCACTAACTATCATTCCTGATGGGGTATCACGATGCGAGAATAAACGGGTGATTGCGGTGGGAAGGTATGAGCATCAAAAAGGGTTCGATTTGCTGTTGAAAGCTTGGAAGGAGGTGGCTAATACGCATAAGGACTGGACAATGCATATATATGGAGAGGGGATATTGAGAGAAAATTTGCAGAAACAGCTGATTTCTTTAGGATTAGAAGACTCATGCTTTTTAGAACATCATACTTTGCAGATAGGCGAATGTTTTAAAACAAGTTCATTGTTTGTTTTAAGTTCTCGTTTCGAAGGGTGGGGGCTTGTCATTGTAGAAGCTATGGCATATGGATTGCCAGTTGTGTCATTTGCTTGTCCGTGTGGACCAAAAGAAATTATAGTTGATGGAGTGGATGGTTTTTTAGTAGAGCCTCAAAATATCAAGGAACTAGCCTGTAAAATATCTTATGTAATTGAAAATGAGGAAATTCGTAAAACTATGGGATACCAAGCCTCTGTAAATGTTCATAGATACGATATTGAAAGGATTGTTCCGAGATGGGTACAATTATTTGAAGAACTCACAATATAAAAAGAGTAGATATTTTGTATGGATAAAGTAACATTGGGGATTCCCATATATAATGCTGCAAATCTTGTGGAACGGACATTGCTGTCTGCTCTTAATCAGACGTATCCGAATATTGAATTTATTTTTGTAGATGATAAAGGTAATAGTATGGATATTGTTCGTCGGATAATAGCAGAGCATCCCAGAAGAAATGCTGTACGTATTATAGATCAAAAACATAATCAAGGGACTGGTGCTGCGCGTAATGCCATTGTTACGTATGCTACGGGGAAATATCTTTTTACAATGGACTGTGATGATGTGATTATACCTGATTGCATTGAGATACTTTATCGGAAAATGGTGGAACACCCAGTTGATTTTGTAGCAGCATCATTTGTCCGTAAAGATGTACAAGGGAATATATATCCGGGTGGATGTCAATATGACGATGTTTTAGTTGAAGAAGGAGATTATGCTGTTGCTCAATATCGTTATGGGCAAGGAAAAAATATATTTGTCGCAACTTGGAATAAGCTCTATCGGACTGATTTTTTACGTAAAAATAAAATATGTTGTGTACCCCATTACTTGATTGATGACCCTTGGTTTACATATCAGGTTATTATAAGAGCACGTTCTTGTCGTCTAATATCTGATTGTACTCTATTTTTTACATACAATCCTTTATCTGTAACAAGTGTCAAAGAACAAGATGGATATACGACATTTCTTGGAGAACAGTATTTGGGAACTCAGAGGTTAAAAGCTGATTATATATATTCATTGGCAGAACAGCCTTTTTATCCAGGAGCTCTGGTGGATTTATTGAAAATGAGTCTTTATCATCTTTATAGAGTGTATGCATCATCTAAAATAGCAGAAAGTGAAAAGGAATATTTTCTACAAAGCTTCTTGGAAATTCGTTTTTTATCGCCCAGACATTGGAATTTTATGAGCAAAAACACATATAAACTATTGCCATTACTAACTTTTTATGCTTTGCCGATGATGGTGAAAAAAGGATTGGTAAAAAGTATAGTAAGAGTTGATTTGCGAAGTATATTGCATCGTTGGTTTCACTTTTAGACAGAAGATTATGGTATCAATTATAACAATCAATTATAATGGATGGAAAGATACTTGCGAGCTGATAGCATCTTTAAATCAATTTGAGGAGTATCCTTACGAAATAATTGTTGTGGATAATGCATCAAAAGGTGATGATGTGAAATTGATAAAAGCAACATGTCCAGATGCAATAGTTGTTAGCAGTGATAAGAATTTAGGCTTTGCCGGAGGCAATAATTTAGGATATCAGTACGCAAAAGGTGACTATATTTTCTTCTTAAATAATGATATGGTGATAAAAACACCAATATTGGAGAATATGGTTAATCGCTTGAAAAATAAATCATTTGCAGGGGTGTCACCTTGTATTGTATTCTTATATAAGCCAGATATAATCCAATATTATGGATATTGTGAAATGACGCCCATAACATTAAAGCATACAACGGAGAGCTTTGATCCTTCCCGTCGTGGGGATTTTATGTTTCCGCATGAAACTGAGGTATTACATGGAGGAGCCATGATGGTACGTCGTGAAGTGATAGAGGAGGTTGGGACGATGACCGAGGTCTATTTTCTCTTTTATGAGGAGTTTGATTGGAGTCGCCGTATGCGTGAAGTCGGTTATAAGTTATTTTACGAACCTACTTCAGTTGTATACCATAAAGAAAGTATGAGTATTCCTAAAGAAACCCCATTTCGTGAATACTATTTGACCCGTTCACGGCTAATTTATGCTTGGCGTAATTGTCAGGGCATTGATAAATATTTGGCTTGTGGGTATCAATTATTTTTAGTAGTACCTAAAAGAGCTTTTTTATATTTAATAAAGAAAAGATTAGATTTGGCAAAAGCTGGTTGTACAGGAATTCTTTCTGGTTTATTTTTGTGCTTGAAAAAAAAATAGAGTTCATTTTTATTCAATCTTCCCTCGACTATACTCTTTTTCTCCAACGAGAGGTTCATCCCCATGCGGTACTACCTATTGCAAACGGTAGGGCATATAGTAGGGAATCAAGTATTTGATGAATCCTTCGGCCACTTCTTTGTTGGGGAATCCCAGCCGATAGATGTTGAATTCTTCATCATATTCCTTTATCGTGAGGTAGCCACTTTGGTAAATAACGGCAATGGGATTATCCTTGAACGACTCCACGTATGTCAGTGTCTCTGCAGTCACCCCTTCGCTCGTCAGGTCGGGCAGGCAGAAGTTGTCTTCCTTCAGCAGTTTCACAAGGTAGGTGGGGTCTCAAACCAGTAGCTGCCGAACTCCAGGGAGCGGAACGTATTCAGCAGGCTGAAGGGATTATACAGGTTGGTTCCGTTCTGGCGGAAACGGTAGCCGTCGTACCGTTCTTTCAATCGCCGGCAGGCTTCGTCGTAGGTGATGTCGTAATTTTCGGCTATCCGGTGTAGCGGTTCCTCAAAATAGGTATGTATCTCCTTGTCCGTCATGCCGCAGAGGGTCTGGAACTGTCGGTCCATAGAGAGGTCTATCAGGTTGTTCAGGTCGTTGAACACGCTGACTTTTCCGAATTTTGTCACTCCCGTCAGAAATCCGAAGCGGATATATCGGTCCTGCGTCTTCATTACGGAGTAGAAGGCTTTGAGCGTGTTGCGGTATTCGTTTTGCAGTTCTTCGTCACCAATGGCCTGGAGCATGGGTTTGTCGTATTCTTCTACGAGGATGACCACGCGCTGGCCGGTCTGCTCGTAGGCGCGGCGGATGATTCCCTTGAAGCGCAGTTCGGGGTTGACTTCGCTGGAGACGGTTCCGTAGATGTTTTCCCATTGGCAGAGGGTATCGTTCAATACATTGATAAGGCTGTTCTTTTCATCGTATTTGCTTGTGTTCAAATCCAAATGCAGTACCGGATATTTCGTCCATTCTTTTTCAAGCCGTTCCATTTCCAGTCCCTTGAACAGTTCCTGCTGCCCGTTGAAGTAGGCTTGCAGTGTGCTGATGAGCAGACTCTTTCCGAATCTCCGTGGGCGGCTCAAGAAGTAGTAGTTACTTGTATTGACCAATTGGTGAATCAATGCAGTTTTGTCTACATAGGTGTACTCACCAAGACGGATTTTCTCAAAACTCTGTATCCCAATAGGGTACTTCATACGGCTGAATTTTGTTTGATGGGCATTTTGCTTAATTAAAACAAATGTATGAATAAAAAATGAGGTGGTAAAGCTTTTGTCCTTATAGGGCGATTTTTCTCATAATCTTCAATTCCAGTCCTGTTCTGTTTTTGAAATCCTGTATATGGCAGTTATAATTTGCACTGAAAAATGGCCGTTGCCTATTACATATATAGGCCTTTACGGAACAAAAATCTTGAATGAAGAGGTTCTACTTATATGTTCTACGGTTGCAGCCAGTTGTTCACAGCCTGTCTTTACCCAACCTCTATATTGTCTGTCCTTCAATTCTACAAAAATCAGCTCATCGTCATAATGGAGCAACCCGTCACACACCTGTTGGGTTTCTTCCTCTTTCCCGGTTTTCAAGACCAAGCAATGGTCTATTCCATAGAAACCTATTGGTTTTGAATCAGGATTATCGACAATTCCTATCCATTTGGATTTATCTGCCTCGTCAATATAAGCGGGATTCCTCGCCGGTGGAGTATCATCACATAGCCCGAATAGCTCTTTATTGGAAACACTTCTTCCGTTATTTTCCATATTTATCTTCAAGTTGCAATAGTTCCGTAAACAAATAGCCGCTTTCTGCCAGAAGTTCATTCAGATAGTTCTCATCAGAAGGAAGTCCACAGTAATCTGCCAATTTGGATACAGTTCCCCGATTATTTATCTCGTATATTACCAGGTCATCCGGAGATAAAAGAGATTTTATCGGGACGATTCTGTCCAATTCCTTCAAATCGCTTTCTGTTCCGGCAACTCCCATCGTTGTGTCAACTTGTTTAGCCTTGACAGCCAATGACAAATCATTTATGATGTACGGGCTGTGGGTGGTTATAACCAGCTTGTTTTCTGCCGAATAATTATTGAACTCCAATAAGCTATACAACATATTCCGCTGTGAAACCGGAAACAGATTTTGTTCCGGCTCTTCAACGATATTGATAAAAGCCGTTTTATTGAACTGTGAAGATACTGCCGACAGAGCAATCCTTCTCTGCTCGTCGGTCAGAGTCGTATCAGCCCAAATGGATTTGACGGCATCATTAAAGCGTTGGGATTCATTATGGCTCATTTTTTGCGGATTCTCAACCTGTCTTCTTACAGCATTGGCCAGATAGTAGGAAACCAGATAGAGAGGAACCAGTGACTGGAATCCACTCGATGCTTCCGACAGTTCCACCTGATAATCGCTTCCGGTCACATTTATCACGTCATGCTGCTTGTCATATTTTATTTCTGCATCATTAATCGGCAGAGACAGGCCATCCTTGATTTCATCCTTAGCATTATTGAACTCTGTAATATATTCCAGCAGCGAATCCGGCAAAGACTTGAACGACTTGGCTTCTTTTATGATACTGATAAAATTTCTCTCGGCAGGCACGTACATTATCTGTGGCAGGAAATACTTCCGGGACTGCTTTTCGGATATCTGAAAGTCACCTTTCTGATATTTCATTGAATAAGCCTCACCTTCATATTCTATTTCGGCAGCATCGCTGTGGGCATTGTTAAAAAAGTAATTTGCTATACGGTGGTATCCGCAATAGGTCTTTCTGAACTTTACTGCAGAAAAGTCACTTATTGCATAATCGCCTCTGACCAATGCTTTCTCTATCCAAGTGAAAGTGGAAATCAATTTGGCGACACAACTTTTACCGCTTCCTTGATTCCCGATGAATACAGAAACTTTCTTTATGTCTATCCAACCGTCATCATCCGGACAGCCTTGCTTGATGGGGCCGAAATTCTTTATTCTTATTTTTGTCATATATTAGGTATGAAACACATTTGATAGTAAAGATACTATATTTTATTAAAAGAGAGGGTGTATACCCTCTCTTTTCTTGGTTACCACTTCTCTTTTTTTACTTCAAAACACGGGCATTGTTTCGTCCATTCCATCGGTTCCACCTCTCCGTTGTTGTTCAGGTCGGGGCTGAGGTCGCGATGTCCCGCCACTTTTGCTTCCGGATAGTCCATCAGCAGCGCGCGTACCAGTACGCGGAGTGAGTGGCGTTGCCATTCGGTGCGCGTGTCTTTGGGATTCCCGTAGTGGTCCAATCCGCCTTCGTAGGCGATTCCTATACTGTGGGCATTGTAGCCGCGTGCGTGGGCGCCGGCCCTCTCGACCGGGCGTGTAGTCAGGATTTGTCCGTCACGGCGGATGTAGAAATGATAGCCGGTGCCGTCAAATCCACGTCGGCGGTGCGCGGCTTCCAGGGCCTGACCGGTAAAGGGACGGTCCTCGCACGTGGCGCTGCAATGTATCACAATCAAGTCGATTTTTCTCATTTTTTTCTACTGTATGCCTTTGGGGGCTGTTCGCTAAAGGGAACCACCACTGTTCATGGCGTGTGCGCTGAATGCGCCCAAAAGTGCCGAAGCTACAGCAATGATTACTTTCAAAACTACACTCCAAGTTTTCTTCATAGATTTTTCCTCCCAAAATAGGTTTCATTTCGTCCCGTTGTGGAACTGATTTACTCA
>OKVA01000270.1_pt1 | contig 21403 bp, 15 predicted proteins | sample 1606741 | NCBI WGS metagenome assembly OKVA01 (sample SAMEA3882528, study PRJEB24775) | human gut metagenome | biome: human-associated habitat; feature: intestine environment; material: feces | place: Netherlands | collected 2009/2010 | reverse complement strand
ATACGGACAGGTTATCTATATGTAATGTATTGGCAGCTTTCTCCTTTGCCGCATCCACAATATGAGTATAAATTTGAGTTGTTTTGACATTGGTATGCCCCATTAAAGACTTTATCGTATAAATATCTACGCCGTTTTCAAGGAGCAACGAGGCGAAACTATGACGTCCGCAATGAAAAGTTACGTGCTTCTTTATGCCTGATGCCTCTATCCATTCTTTCAACGGATGGGAAATCCAAGAAATATCTGTCAGACCCTCAAACACCAGGCGTTCATCATCATCCGGGCGTTCACCACACAGTTGCAACGCCTGTGCAGTAACGGGCTTACAATCGAGCTTCTTTGTCTTTTGCTGTACAACCACGGCCTGCCACGTTCCTTTGCTTGTCTGCTGAATCTGTTTCCACTTCAACGGCTTTATGTCACTGTGGCGTAAGCCGGTCAGGATTGAGAACAGGAACGCACGTTTCAGCACATCATCCTTGCAGGGCGTATCTACCAGCATCTGCACCTCGTTCATGCTGAGTGCGACACGGGGCTTTTCAATCTGACTAATGCCTTTCACCTTTGCACTGATGTCAACGGTTAGGTATTCATCAATGAATGCTTGTTTCAGTCCGGCCTTGACAATAGAGAAATAAGTGGATGCCGTATTCTGTGAGATTGTGCCTTTCTTGTTACCTCCCATTGGGGCACGGAGCAGGAACATCTTGATGTCCTCAAGTAATTTTACGGAGATGGATTTGAACGGAATGGGATTCCCTTGCGAATAGATTTTCAGCAATTCGCCCACACGCATCCAATTGACGATAATCGAATTTGAACTGTTGGGATGGCGTTTGCTAATGATACCGTTGAAATATTTGATGAAGTCCTGTTCACTACGCTCATTCTGCGCTGCAAGTTCATTCTCCTTATCTGTATAGAGAATGGCACTATCGTACTCATGCTGACGCAACTTCCGGACATTATCGGCATAGATACAGGCCTCTTGGTCGATTGTGGAACGGCATTGAATGATTCCGTTCAAATCACGCTTTGGCTTGTAGTTGAAGCTGCCATCCGGCAAGATGCGTGCGATAGATGACTTGTCCCAAATAGGCGTGGATATAGTCCGGTTTATTGACTCTACCACTCGGCTTGCTCTGTTTGAGCCGTGTTTGTACACAGGATATGATTCGATAATCAGATACCACTCTTCCTTGTATCTCGACCTTCTGAGCTTAACGGTCACTTTAGTGTTAGGCAATGCTTTCTTCATAATGACTTGTATAATTTATCTATTTCTGTTTTTGGCACATAAACATAGTTACCGATTTGACGTGTTGGGATAGAATTACGGCGAATATGCGTAAGTACAGTACCCTCATTGATGTGAAACTTTTGGGCTATTTGTCCGATTGTATAACAGTCCTTGGGGTCAAAAGACAATGCTTCCTTTTTCTTATTCCTTTGCCTAGGTTTCTTCTTGAAGTGCTCATCCATATACTGACGACTTAAACGTGTTTGGCGTTGGCCGAAATTGTGTGACGGAAGAAGTCCTTGCCTGATCATACGATAAAGAGCATCTTTACTGATGCCATAAATCAATACGGCTTCCTTGACGGTCAGATAACCTTTACTCGACGGTATTTGTCTGATTAAAGCCTGACGAATTGCCTCTTTTTCCTTTGCGATTTGCCTTTTCTTGTACGCTTTTTTAGAACAGGCTGAACAACAATACTTTGACATCAACGTAGGAGGAGTGAAGATTTTACCGCACTCTTCACATACTCTTTGGATTTTGTAATTACCTCTTGGCATATCTTTCTCTTTATAAATAGTTTATGTATATTTAAGTTGTACCTTTTCGCCAAATAAGACGTGATGCAAATATGTCGCAAATAAGAGATAAAAAAGGGCGTAAAAAACATAGAAACCAAGAACCCCATAAACGCAAAAAGCGTGCAACTCATTGAGCTGCACGCTTTTGCTTGCGATTTAGTATGTATTTATTTATCGGAATCATTTGACTTCCTCAAAATCAATACGTTATATCTATCAGCGATTTGCGTGAACGTGTTGCAAATATCATGCAAAACCGAAAATAAGCATCCATAAGCAACCACAGCTCTATGTCGCAAAAGTACGATTTTCCGCCGAAAATAACGAAAGAAAAACGATAAAAATATCAATGTTAAATGACAACCTAAAACAGCATCACTAAAGGTTTCTTCAAAAGTTTCTAAACTCTTCATCGCATAGCTTTTGATTAAGAATTTTCTGGTGTAAAATCAAGTGAAGGCAAATCTTTGTCATCCAATTTATCAAAGTCGGACTTAAACAGGCGGTCTTGAATGACACGATACCTTTCAAATTCTGTTTCAGCAAACTTTTTGGCGTATTCAGCCGTGACCTTTCCTGCATCGGAAAGAATAGGTCTGTCCGTTATATCCAGAAATTTGTCAATACGTTTCGCCCAATCCTCCATCGTCATCGGAATATGGCGTTTCGCCATATCTTCCGCTATATCAAGAAAACTGTTGACGATACGTCCCATTGCCTCCAGTTCATTTTCTTTAAGGTAATTCTTGGCAACACTTACATCCGGTTTTACTATTTTTCCGTCCGGAGCCTTCTCCCATGTGGTCAAACCCATGTGCTCTTTCTGTGCATCCGCACGGTCAACTATCAATTCCGCAGCGGTATGCCCATGTACCGCATAGTGCATTTTGTTCTGCACCTTTTTGTAAAACAGCCGTGTTGTGGGCGCACTTTTGTTATAATCTATGGCCGTGGCATATATATCTGTAAGTTTCTGGTAAAAACGCCGTTCACTCAGTCGTATCTCACGAATTTCGGCAAGCAGATGCTCAAAATAATCCTCTCCGATAAATGAACCGTTTTCCATCCGCTTTTTATCTATGACATATCCACGGATGGCAAACTGACGTAGAACGTATGTACACCATTGGCGGAATTGCGTGGCACGAACAGAATTGACACGATAGCCTACGGATATAATGGCATCAAGATTGTAGAACTCAACTTCTTCTTTTGATTCTCCACGGAAGCCCCTATTCACGACTGTTTCCATTTTGGAAATAGTCGTATTCTTATCAAGCTCTCCACTCTCAAAGATATTTTTCAAATGTTTGCTGATGGCCGGAACACCTACATCAAATAATGTCGCCATTGCTTTTTGTGTTGCCCAAATTGTTTCATCCTTATACAACACTTGAACACCATTCTCCTTACCCTCGGCAATAAAGGTAAGAAACTCTGCCGTACTGTTCCGTATTTCAAAATTCTTTGCCACGACTCCTTTGGTTATTAATTATCACAAATACAAAGGTATAGAAAATCTTAGGAAAATCTATCATATAATCACATTTAGGAATGGATTTTACGAAGATTTCTTCTCCCTAATCCGTTTTTTCCCATTCTAATTGAACGGAAAACGAACTTTTTTCCGTATGTTTGTAAACGATATTGGGGTATTACACCCTTATAACAACGAGAAAATCATGCAGATACACGATAACAGGCTCATAGCAGAATGTACGTCTTACGATTTCAAGGAGATGCTGGAACGCAAGAAAGTGAAGTCGTGGCTGAAATCCGTGTCGGCCTTTGCCAATACGGATGGCGGCAGCTTGTTCTATGGCGTAAACGATGAAGGTGAAATTGTGGGGTTGGAGAACGTGCAGGCAGATGCCGATTTTATCAGCGAAATGATAAAGGCACGGCTTGACCCTGTACCGGAAATACAACTTATCCCGATTGAACATGAAGGACGCACCCTGCTAGAAGTGAAAGTCAAGGCCGGAGTGCTGACACCTTATTATTACTATCAGGACGGAACGCGCACTGCTTATGTAAGAGTGGGTAATGAAAGCGTAGAATGCAATTCACAACAACTCCTTTCGTTGGTGCTGAAAGGTACACACATGACATGGGATTCGCTCACTACACAAATGGATGCCGACAAACATTCCTTTGTTATTCTTGCCAACACATTCCGCGAGCAAACCCACCAGGAGTGGAATGACAAATATCTTGAATCATTTGGCTTGGTAACTTCTGACGGAAAACTGACCAATGCCGGACTTCTGTTCGTTGATAACTGCACCGTATTCCAGTCGCGCATATTCTGTACCCGATGGACAGGACTCTATAAGGACGATGCCATCAGTTCGGTAGAACACAGGGCAAACCTCGTCCTACTTTTAAAGTACGGCATGGACTTCATCAAGAACTACACCATGAGTGGATGGGTGAAGATGCCAAGCTATCGTCTGAATCTGCCCGACTACTCCGACCGTGCCATCTTTGAAGGATTGGTAAACCACCTTATCCATCGGGATTACACCGTGATGGGCGGTGAAGTACATATCGACATTTATGATGACCGCGTAGAACTGGTATCACCTGGTGCTATGCTTGACGGTACACAAATTCAAGACCGTGACATATACAAAGTGCCGTCCATGCGCCGCAACCCTGTCATTGCAGACATGTTCACACAGTTGGATTATATGGAGAAACGTGGTTCCGGTTTACGCAAAATGCGAGAGCTTACAGAGAAGCTACCCAATTTCCTGCAAGGTAAAGAGCCGCAATATCAAACGGAAGCGACTTCTTTCTACACCACATTCTATAATTTGAACTGGGGTGACAACGGAAGAATGCCTGTTGAAGAAGTAGCCAACAGGGTAAATAGTACCCTCGAAAAGTATCCTGTAAACAAAGAAAGTTCGGTCGAAAAGTTCGGTGTAAACACAAAAGAGTTCGGTGTAAATGAAGAAAGTTCGGTCGAAAAGTTCGGTGTAAATGCGGATAAGTTCGGAGATACATCGGAAACACAGAAGAAAGTCAGTAAAACTGCACAAAAGATAATCGACCTCGTTATTTCAGATCCTTCAATCACAGCTGATAATATGGCCAACAAGATTGGTGTAACTAAACGCGCTATAGAGAAAAATATCAAGAGCCTTAGGGGTATGGGAATTTTGGTTCACGAAGGTTCAGACAAGGCTGGTTATTGGCGCATTATTGTTAAACCATAAACAGAACAACAAACCTATGGAGACCTCTTTCATACCACTCTTTGCAATCATAGCCGTTTTGATTATCGCCTTTTTGTTTGCCTCTTTGCCACAGGTAAACCATAAAACGCGATACCGAGTGCTTTATGCAATAGCCATTATCATGCTATTAGCTGTTATCCCTATTAGTGAATATATGGCTGGTGGCATACAAAACTCAAGTAACAATTATCTGCTTGTCCTAATATTCGATATTGCAGTAGGATATTTCTGTATGTACATTGCTGCTTTGCTAAAATTCAATGTTCTTAAACGAAAGAACCAAGCATTGGAAAACGCCTTGACAGAAAAGCAACAAGAAAATGTGGCAATCCTATTGGAACATCAAAACGAAAAGCAACAAGCACTTCAGCAAGGAGAGCTTGAATGGTTAACAGAAAAAATCAAGGTATTTACTGAAGAAGAACAGGAAGCTATACTTGCCAGTGCTCTATCATTTGCTGAACATGACTTGATAGTTGCTCCCTCAATAAACATACAGCCCAAAGAAACATGTAGTCAGCAAGAACTAATGTACTTTGTCTGCTCTGCTTTTTACAATATGGATAAAAGCCGTAGTAAAATTGTGAGTTTTTTGATGAAAATTTTTCCTCTCTATTTTCCTGCTGGAGAAAGTGTATTGGCAAAAAGATGCCGGGATTAGAAAAGGTTAGGGAGAGAAGAGAAAAAGAAACAACAGCGCTAGTGTCACATTAAAACCGGAACACTAGCGTTTGGCAATTAATTTAATTTCCCCATTCAAGGCATATGTTTACTCAATTGGATTATATGGAGAAACATGGTTCTCCGTCAGGTACGACTTTTTGCCGTCAGCTATTTTGAATCAGGAGGACAGTTGATAGAAAAATCTTAAGTCTATTCAAGAGATGAGTAGAAAGAGGCAACATCACCATCCTTCATTATATAAGAAATCTGCTTATTCTTCTCCGCTATAATCTTTAATTGCTTCTTTTCTTCTAGAGTCCAGTTCTTGATTTTCTTAAGTTCTGAAATTATTGAATGAGTTTGTTTAAAACTGTTGCTATTTTCCAAATCCATAATAAGTTTCTCTTTTTCTTTGTCTTCCTTATTATCTATCTGTCCATTATGGCTTACCTGCTCTTGCTTATTTATGTAATGGACAGCCATCAATTTTTCATTCGATGCAGTTGTATCAATAATGGTTTTGACTAATTTGTCCAATTCAGATCCTTCTGTATAGTCTGCAGGAGTATAATATTTTATGCGCTTATCTTCCATCATTTTATAGACTTTTCGTTTATCTTTTGTTTTTGGATTATAAACTCCAATAGAATGACCTGAATAAGAATTAATGAGTTTCATACAAGGTATATCCGTATCACTATCACCTATATATACCATATTTCTGAAAGGAATACGAATGTCCTCTGGTTTAAAATAGTCATTGACACCTGAATCATTCACATCTAATGTCCCTTTTTCTATTCTAAAAAGGAATTGAGTCTTGCTCGTGTAATTAATAACTTGTGCTGGCCATTGAGCAACACCATCTTTATCATAATAGAAGGAACTGGCATAAATTTTTTCAAATTCATTAGCGACTTTTGTACCTTCTATCATTTCTTTAAGACCTGATGAAATGATATAATGCTCTACAATAACTCCTCTTTCCATGCCATAGTCTCTAATGCGCTTAAACCAAGTCTCAACACCGGGGAATAATTGTACTTTCGCCCCATAATCCATTAATGCCTTTTTATTAAATATGACTTTTCCATGCGCTTTCTGAATCATGGTAAACATGTAAGCCAAATTTTGATCCATGTCATTCTCTTCAGCTAACCCATTGGACTCTTTCCAAAAAGATTCGACTTCATCCCCAACAGATTGTATATACCCTTGCGCTTGCATGTCATCTGGTGATAATGTCTTATCAAAGTCATAACATATTGCAACAACTGGTTTACTTTCCTTTGTTTTTCTAATAAATTTTTTACTCATATGCTATAATAAAAAAATGAGACACAATTACTATTAATTATGCCTCATTTATGATTTATCTATTCAGTAATTTCTTACTTTACTACTTTGAATTACTTATTATTTGACTTCCTCGAAGTCAGCATCCTGAATATCTTCTTTATTATTAGAAGAACCCTGATTAGCCTGTTGTCCTGCACCTGCACCCGGACCGGCCTGAGCGCCACCTTGTGCACCACTCTGAGCATACATTTCAGCGCTGGCAGCCTGGAATGCTGTATTCAGTTCAGCCATGGCAGTATCAATAGCAGACAAATCCTGTGCTTTATGAGCATCTTTCAGTTTCTGAAGAGCAGCTTCAATCGGAGCTTTCTTATCAGCCGGCAACTTGTCGCCTAATTCCTTCAACTGATTTTCAGTAGAGAAAATCATGGAGTCAGCTTGATTCAATTTGTCAATCTTTTCACGTTCCTTCTTGTCTGCTTCTGCATTAGCTTCAGCTTCGGCTTTCATCTTTTCGATTTCTTCCTTGCTCAAACCAGAGGAGGCTTCGATACGGATAGCTTGTTCCTTGCCGGTAGCTTTATCCTTGGCAGATACTTTCAAGATACCGTTGGCATCGATATCGAATGTCACCTCAATCTGAGGAACACCACGACGAGCCGGAGCAATACCAGTCAAATTGAACTGACCGATTGACTTGTTTTGTGCAGCCATCGGACGTTCACCTTGAAGTACGTGGATAGTCACTTCAGTCTGGTTATCGGCAGCTGTAGAGAAGGTCTCACTCTTGCGGGCCGGGATAGTAGTGTTTGCATCAATCAACTTAGTCATTACACCACCCAATGTTTCGATACCCATTGACAACGGAGTAACATCCAGCAATACCACACCTTTGATTTCATCTGTCAAAACAGCACCCTGAACGGCAGCACCTACAGCAACCACTTCGTCAGGATTAACACCCTTGGAAGGAGTCTTACCGAAGAATTTTTCTACCAATTCCTGAACAGCCGGAATACGTGAAGAACCACCAACAAGGATTACCTCATCGATATCAGAGTTGCTCAAGCCTGCATCGCTCATAGCCTTCTTGCAAGGTTCAAGACAAGCCTGAATCAAATTGTGAGCTAAAGCTTCAAATTTAGCACGTGTCAAAGTCTTAACCAAGTGCTTAGGCATACCGTCTACGGGCATGATGTATGGCAGGTTGATTTCTGTTGAAGTAGAAGAAGACAATTCAATCTTAGCTTTTTCAGCAGCTTCTTTCAGACGTTGCATAGCCATCGGATCTTTTGTCAAATCCGCACCTTCGTCATTCTTGAATTCCTGTACCAACCAGTCAATGATTACCTGATCGAAGTCATCACCGCCCAAGTGAGTATCACCGTTAGTAGAAAGTACTTCGAATACACCACCACCAAACTCAAGGATAGAGATATCGAATGTACCACCACCAAGGTCGAATACAGCAATCTTCATATCTTTGTGAGCCTTATCCAAACCATAAGCCAAAGCAGCAGCTGTCGGTTCGTTCACAATACGTTTCACTTCCAGACCTGCAATCTGACCAGCTTCTTTAGTAGCCTGACGTTGTGAGTCCGAGAAGTATGCCGGAACGGTGATAACGGCTTCTGTAACTTCTTGTCCCAGATAATCCTCAGCAGTTTTCTTCATCTTCTGCAGAATCATAGCTGAAATTTCCTGCGGAGTATAAAGACGTCCGTCAATATCTACACGCGGAGTATTATTGTCACCTTTCACTACTTTATAAGGAACACGAGCAGTTTCCTTCTGTACCTGATCCCAAGTTTCACCCATGAAACGCTTGATAGAGAAAATAGTACGTTGCGGATTAGTGATTGCCTGACGTTTTGCAGGATCACCTACTTTACGTTCACCACCGTCAACAAATGCAACGATAGACGGAGTGGTACGTTTACCTTCGCTGTTTGCGATTACTACCGGTTCATTACCTTCAAATACTGAAACACATGAATTTGTGGTTCCTAAGTCAATACCAATAATCTTTCCCATAATTATATATCTTTATTTATTTGTTTTCAATTAAACTGATTTCTTGGCGAATGGTTCACGAAGGACTTCTTTTTTCTTTGGTGCACCAACCGCACGCCCTTCATAAAACAAACGGTATGCCAAAAATAAGAATGTGACAAAGGCTGACAAAATGACTGATTTATTTGCTATATGATACTTTTAAATGGATTCATATAAGGCAAGAATGTCAGAACTCCACCAAATAAAATACCTGTCAGCATCCTAGCATAATGCCATAAATGCAATCGGCCTGTTTTCTCGTTTATGAGAAAACAGGCCGACCCATATCAATTCGAATGTAGATGGATTATTGTTTCTTCAACACCAACAATTCATTTCCATTTTCACCTAACAAATATACTTTATCATCTTTCATGCTGAAACTTTTTGTTTCATTCAAAGCATTCAGCACGATAGTTTCAGTTTCCATATCAGGACACATCATCATGGTAGTAGCAACATTGTCAAATCTCAAAGAATTGGGTTTTCCATCTTCCTGCATTAACGCACCATTTATGGTATTACAGCCCACATTACCGTAAATGCGGCTTTCATCCAAATTAAAACCGATAAAAGGGGTCACCTCAGCCGTACCTACAATCTTCTTTCCATTCACCAATTCAATAACCCATTCTCCTGAAAGATCAGACAGTGACACTTCCGGAGCCGCCTTCTTTTCCAAAGTCATCAACGGCTGACCATCTTGATTACATAGAGTTATCACGTCGGGCTTGTCAGAAACCGTCTGGAAAGAAGTCACTTTATCCAATGCACCCAATACCATCTGCTCAGTCTTCATATCAGGGCACATCATGCGGGTACTTCCTATCTGTCCAAACTTCAATGTACCTGGCTTCAGAGAGTCGGCTTCAAAACTTCCCATCATATGGTTACATCCGCTATTGCCATAAATACGTTTCTGAGCTACATCAAAACCAATGAAAGGCATTCTCTCTGTAGATATCTTCTGTCCATCCACCTCTGTAATATTCCATTCCCCATCCAGAGAAGAAACAGACAACATATTCTTTCCACTACCACAAGATACAATCAATGCTCCGGCACAAACAGCCATCATTTTCAATACTAGTTTTTTCATATTATTTTTTTGTTAAATCTGTTAGTTTAGTGTGCAAAACTAACCATTTTATTTTTCACTATAGCAATTATACACAAAAATTTTATACCTTTGTATCAATTTATATATACTAACACTTAAAGCAATGAAAAGGTTTTTAGCCATTTTAATTGGGGCAACAAGCTGTAGCCTATGCACTTATGCACAAAACGGATATATAGTCACGACTACTTCACAACAAACAAGTATTTCCGTAGAATCTTTGGAAAAACAGTTTATAAACGATCATTTCAAGTATTACAACCTGTGTGACTGGACACCAGGCATGAAATTCATGGTGATGCCGGAACGTAAAGACATCATTATTCCTCCTTTTAAATCGGCGGAAACCAACAAGGAGGTGGATACAGGAGAGTTAAAACATAAGATTTTTGAATATCTGGGTTCGGAAATTACCGAACGGGGCTTTGTACATTTTAACTTTGAATGTGAAGGGCAACAATATTATCACGAACTTAAAAACACCACTCTGGAACAATATTGCCTGAAGCCCAAAGCCGGTATTCCTACCCTTGCCTACCTGGGTGATGTGGACATAGCCAAAGAACTGCTGGAAGGACAAACCCTATATATGCGTACCAATAAAGTACGTATAGATGATCCCAACAGCATATCGGGCTATAAAGAGGTCCCGATTGGTATAAATGAAGAAGTAACAGTAACAGCTGTCGGAGTGGGCAGCCGCGCATACCCTGTAAAAATCGTATTCCAAGACAAGAAAGGAAACACCTACTATCAGCCGGTAGCTATATCAAAGACTAATTGTGGCATGGCAGACAGTGATTTTATTATGGAAAATAAAAATAAATATTTTCCAAATTCATTTAGCTTCAGTGATGCAAATACAAAAAAATCAAAGAATCTGATGAGTAAATATGGAAAAAAACCTGTCTATCTGAAAGCGGAAACGGAATGTCTGGATGAAACAGACACTCCGGTGAGACTTCCCCGATATACACAATTCACCATCAAAAATATAATCTCACAAAACAACTCTCCTTACGTCTTTTTAGAACTGGAAGACATAGATGGAAAGAATTATAAGATAAAAGCTGCATTCACCCATACGAGTGTAGTTGATGTGATTTTACAATCAGACAATTATTTTACGGATCTATTCGGCATAGGCAACTTACGAACCAAGTATCCGAATATCACAGAAGAAGTTTGGAACATGATAAGCCGCGGTAAGGTACGAAAAGGAATGACAACCGACGAATGTCGTCTGGCATTGGGTAATCCCATGCGCATTCATATAGTCACGGGGGGCTATGAAACATGGTCCTACGAAAGAAAAACCTTAGATTTCACCAATAAGAAACTAGACCGTATCCACTAATACCCAAAATATTTTGTTATCTTTGCCCTGTGAACGGTAATGTCTGCCGGGCATTTTATTTTAACAAGAATAAAAAACAGCAAATGGGTAAAGTATTAATTATCGGTGCAGGCGGTGTAGGTACTGTCGTAGCACACAAAGTGGCTCAGAATCCGGATGTATTCACTGACATCATGATCGCCAGCCGTACAAAATCAAAATGTGATGCAATCGTAAAAGCTATCGGCAATCCAGCTATTAAGACTGCACAGGTAGATGCGGACAATGTAGACGAACTGGTAGCCCTGTTTAATAGTTTCAAACCCGAAATCGTCATCAATGTAGCTCTGCCTTATCAAGATCTGACCATCATGGAAGCTTGTCTGAAAGCCGGGGTGAATTATCTGGATACAGCAAACTATGAACCAAAGGATGAAGCTCATTTCGAATACAGCTGGCAGTGGGCTTATAAAAAACGTTTTGAAGACGCAGGACTGACAGCGATACTGGGTTGTGGATTCGATCCGGGAGTAAGTGGTATTTATACAGCCTACGCAGCAAAACATCATTTTGACGAGATGCACTACTTAGATATTGTGGACTGTAATGCCGGCAACCATCACAAAGCGTTCGCTACCAATTTTAATCCTGAAATCAATATCCGCGAAATTACTCAGAACGGACGTTATTATGAAGAAGGCAAATGGGTGACCACCAAGCCATTGGAATACCACAAGGATCTGACTTATCCCAATATCGGTCCTCGTGATTCCTACTTGCTGTATCATGAAGAGCTGGAATCATTAGTTAAGAATTTCCCGACCATCAAACGTGCTCGCTTTTGGATGACTTTCGGTCAGGAATACCTGACTCATCTGCGTGTCATCCAGAATATCGGTATGGCCCGCATTGACGAAATAGATTATAACGGAGTGAAAATTGTTCCGTTACAATTCCTAAAAGCCGTACTCCCCAATCCACAGGATCTAGGAGAAAATTATGAAGGCGAAACTTCTATCGGATGCCGCATCCGAGGCGTAAAGGATGGCAAAGAACGTACTTACTATGTTTACAACAACTGTAGCCATCAAGAAGCTTACAAAGAAACTGGAATGCAGGGAGTAAGCTATACAACTGGAGTTCCAGCCATGATTGGAGCCATGATGTTCCTGCAAGGATTGTGGAAACGTCCGGGAGTATGGAATGTGGAAGAGTTTGATCCCGATCCATTTATGGAACAACTGAACAAACAAGGTTTGCCTTGGCATGAAGTATTCGATGGTGATCTAGAACTTTAAAATAGTGATTAATGGCCCATAATTCATACTTGGGCCACACTACCCATTAATCATTAACCACTAAAAAATGAACATAGGAGATAAAGCCCCGGAAATATTAGGCTTAAACGAAAAAGGAGAAGAAATTCGTTTAAGTAATTACAAAGGAAAAAAGATAGTACTCTATTTTTATCCTAAGGATATGACATCTGGTTGTACTGCCCAGGCATGTAATTTGCGTGATAATTATGCGGAACTGCGCGCCCATGGTTATGAAGTAATCGGTGTCAGTGTGAATGATGCCAAATCGCATCAGAAATTTATAGAAAAGAACGAGCTACCCTTTACTCTTATTGCCGATACCGACAAGAAGTTGGTAGAACAATTCGGAGTATGGGGAGAAAAAAGTATGTACGGACGTAAATATATGGGTACATTCCGTACAACTTTCATCATTAACGAAGAAGGCGTGATTGAACGTATCATCTCTCCCAAAGAGGTGAAAACAAAAGAGCACGCACAACAAATTTTATAAACCAACAGATTTATGGCAAAAAAAGATAACGAAGAAATTCCATTCTCAGCAAGTCCGAGTGCCGGAAATAGTGAAAAACTGAAAGCGCTGCAAGCTGCAATGGATAAGATAGAGAAAACTTTTGGTAAAGGCTCTATCATGAAAATGGGTGATGACAACGTACAGGAAGTGGAAGTGATTCCTACCGGGTCTATCGCCTTGAACGCCGCATTAGGGGTAGGCGGCTATCCCAAAGGTAGAATCATAGAAATTTATGGTCCCGAATCATCCGGTAAGACTACATTGGCTATCCATGCCATTGCTGAAGCTCAGAAGGCAGGCGGCATTGCCGCTTTCATTGATGCCGAGCATGCTTTCGATCGTTTCTATGCGGCCAAACTGGGAGTGGATGTAGATAACTTATGGATATCACAACCCGATAACGGTGAACAGGCACTTGAAATTGCTGAGCAGTTGATACGCTCATCCGCCATTGATATCATTGTTATCGACTCTGTCGCGGCATTGACTCCGAAAGCTGAAATTGAAGGAGATATGGGTGATAACAAAGTAGGTTTACAGGCACGTTTGATGTCTCAGGCTTTGCGCAAGCTTACGTCAGCCATCAGCAAGACCAATACAACTTGTATTTTTATCAACCAGTTGCGTGAAAAAATCGGTATCATGTTTGGTAACCCTGAAACAACTACCGGTGGTAATGCTCTGAAATTCTACGCTTCCGTACGTTTGGATATCCGTCGCTCCACTCAACTGAAAGATGGTGAAGAAGTAATCGGCAACCAGACTAAAGTAAAAGTGGTGAAAAACAAAGTGGCACCTCCTTTCCGTAAAGCCGAATTCGATATCATGTTTGGTGAAGGGATCTCAAGAGCTGGTGAAATCATTGATTTAGGTGCTGATTTAGGCATTATCAAGAAAAGCGGTTCATGGTACAGCTACAACGAAACCAAACTGGGACAAGGACGTGACGCCTCCAAACAAGTGATTCAGGACAACCCCGAACTGGCGGAAGAACTGGAAGGTCTGATTTTCGCAGCACTGAAAGAACAAGAATAATTTGATTTTTACTATAAAAAAGGAAGCCATCTTAATGACTTCCTTTTATTATAACCTAGCTCCTATTCTATAATTACTTCTTCAAATCGAATCCCAACATCAAACCGTCATAAGATCCGGCTACACTATTAATGGTGGCAGCAGTAGAATTCACTTTAGAAACAGTACCTGTAATCGTTTTCAATACTGACATTAATTTATCCGCATTAAAGACCAGACTCATATCATTTCCGGTCACAGTGACATGAGCAACAGTTTTTACTCCCAATTTTCCCTTCATAGTAATGGTCTTTTCCTTATCATTGAACGTGTAAGTGCCACTCATTGTACGTTTTTTCAATGTGTATGAATAAGTTCCATCTTCATTAAAAGTATACTCACAGCCACTCATCCCTATTCTGTCATAGACAGTCTGCATCTTCTCCTCCACTTCTTTCGCAGCTACTTCTCCACCGGCTTTAGCCAGTAAATTTTCACTTTCGAACTGGCATTGCGGACCTACATATTTCCAAGTACCTATAATAGAAGATGAAGTTGTTGCTTTATCACCTACTACCGCTTTTGCTACGCCAGTCAATATAGATTTCAAATCTTGAGCATTGGCATTAACCAAAATGGCAAACATAGCCAAACACATACATAAACATTTCAACAAAGTTTTACTATTCATGTTTTATTGATTTTAATTGTTTGCAAAGATAAACAATAAACATTACAACCAAAGCAAATAATCGACCAATTGGCTTATTTTACCTTCTAATAAAAGAGACGTACCGAAAGTTTTCCAGTACGCCTCAAACAATCTTTACCAAGGTATAACAAATACTTATTCCAACTTTTCAAGTATAATTTAAAATCAACAGCTAATCGTTATATCAACGTTTCAGATTCGGATTCTTCTCAACTTCCTTCGGAGGATAATTATGATAAATGGAAGCCTCACCATTCCAAGGAACAGTTACAGACATATTCTCTTCCATTTTCAAATCTTCCTGAAGAGCATAGGTAAAAGTCGTCTTAGTTTCTTCGTTGTAGCTATAAGTCAATGTACCGGCAGGAACCAATACTTCATCCTGAGAACCACTACGGTAGTCATAACTTTCTTTGAGACAGTTCATGCGGAACTCATCAGAACGACGGGTTACCATAGCCAATACATAACCAGCCACTTCATAACCGTGTTCTTCATATGCTGCTTCTGCCAGTTGTTCAGCACTCATAGCATCCACAGCAGCTACAAATGATTCATCGGAACAAGCACGTGCACGTACCTGCTTTAGAGCAGATTTAGCCAAGCTGAGATCCTTTCCTGCGCGTGCCGCAGATTCGGCATACCAAAGAAGAACTTCTGAATAGCGGATTAGTTGATGTCGTTTGTTAATACACATACCTCCCCAAATAGGTTTGGTGTAATCGAAAGCAGCCGATGCAGGAAGTCCTGTCACAGGGTCTTTATTGACGGTAAACGCCACAAACATCGGGCGATAATCGGCAAATACTGCATTCGTACCATTATAGGGCTTTCCATCCGTAGTTGCCCACCAGTCAACCAACACTCCATTGTTTAATAGAATTTGTTTTGAATAAACAGCATCTTTACGAGGACCATCAGGAAAGTTTTTCCAATAACGGCGCTCTGCCAAAAAATCCCCCCAGCCACTCCAAAGTTTTCCTGATTGATGACAAGATGAAAGTTGTGAATCCCATTCCTGCCAACCGCCAAAATTAGAATTGTAATCTATTCCAAGGAGCGTCTCATTATGATGGTTTTTACCATAAGAGAAAACATCCTTCCATTCAGAAAGCAAAGAGTGGTCATAGGTACCCTTATTCACGCCATCCATTACTTCCTTAGCCTTGTCAGCCGCATTTGCATAATACTCGGTCTTATTCAAAGGGTAACCTGCCATCGCCATATAAACAGCTGCCAAAGTCGCCTTTACTGTCTGATCTGAAACGTAAATATTCTGTCCTTCAATGGAACGGTTAGCTTCCGTATATTTAGCCGGCAGGTTACAGGCTTCGGCAGCGTTCAAGTCTGACACGATTTGCTCATATACTTCTGCAACCGTCGATAGAGGTGTCAAATTGTTGTCTGGCAAATTATGAAGATTCATAGGCAACGGACCAAAAACACGCACCAAATTAAAATAAGCGAATGCACGCCAGTAGTAACCCTGACCAAGAGCAATATTGATTTCCTCTTGAGAAGTCACAGCCTTTCCAGCATTATCAATAATTAAATTTGCTGCCTTGATGATCGTATAAAAACGACTCCAAGTTCCTTCAAGACCTTTTGTGTCAGAAGGAGATTCAAAGGCATCTGCAGAAAGATAAGCACCCTTGTTTGATCCCGTAGTTGAGGTTACGTCATCTCCCTGGCATTGCACAATCATCGGATTAGAGTTACATTGGGATGCCTGTACTTTGGCATATAGGGCATAAACACTCATATCCAGTTCGTTTTGATTGGAAAAGAAATTTTCAGGGGTTAATTTTCCTTTCGGGTTTTCAGTCAGAAAATCACTGCAAGAAGGCATTGCCAACATAGATGCTGCAATAAAGCAGCCTAATACTATTTTATTTTTCATAATTGTCAATCATTTAGAAGTTCATACGTACACCAAAAGTAAAAGTTCTAGGAGTAGGATAAGTACCCGTATCAATACCATTTGCACGATCACCATAGTCACTTGAAAAAGAGTAACCAGCAGGATTGGATCCCTTGTAACTGGAAATAGTGAAGAGATTCTGAATACTGAAACTGAGCCGCAGGTCGGCTATTTTGGTCATGCTTTTCGGAAAATCGTAAGCTAAAGTCACATTCTCGCAACGGAAATAATCTGCATTCTCCACCCATTTGGTCGAATTGCCCAGATATTGATTGTTTTCAACACGGGGATCGGGCATCGTCTTACCTATTTCCTTCAAAAAATCCGCATCAGTAAACATTCGTGAATTACCAATCATAGAGTTCATGGCAAAACGGAGGGCGTTCAAACGTTTGGCACCGAAAGATGAATTGAAAAATGCATTCAAGCTCCAGTTTTTATAACGCAGCGAATTGTTCCATCCCAGTGTAAAGTCGGGACTTGCTTTACCGAGCACAACACGATCATCTGTAGACGGATTACGTGTTATTTCATCATTGGCAGTATAAAAAGTGTCATATCCTTCATTGTCTATTCCTGCCCAACGATAACCAAAGAAAGTACCGATCGCTTCACCTTCCTTAATAATAGTACAATCAGTGATAATGGACTGGAAAGAACCACCATAAATAATGGGTTCCTGAGCAGTCAGTTTTGTTACCTTATTTTTCAAGTAAGTACCATTCAGTGTGGTTGACCAACTCCAATCCTTGCTTTGAACGATATTTGCAGTAAGAGCAATATCAAAACCTTGGTTGGAAACCTCACCGGCATTAATCAAATAAGAAGTTCCACCCAAATAATCAGCCAACTTGGTTGAAAGAAGTGCATCAGATGTCTTTTTATTGAAATAATCCACACTCAAGTCAATACGATTATTAAAAAGGCCCAAGTCGAAACCCACATCAAACTGCTTTGTCTTTTCCCATTTTATATCTGGAGTTGCAAGCGTATTGGCCCAATAACCGGTTACTCCTGAAGAATTACCGAAATAAGTGGTAGTCGTATTAAGGATTGCAAGAGTTGAATAAGGATCAATATCCTGATTACCTATAACACCATAACTGGCACGTATCTTCAAATTACTGATAAGGTCACGGGTACTTTCCATAAACGATTCATTGGAAGCAGTCCATGCAACAGCTACAGAAGGGAAATACCCCCACTTATCATTGGTGAAACGGCTGGAACCATCGGCTCGAAACGTACCAGTCAGCATATAGCGATTATCGTAATTATAGATAACACGTCCTACCCCTGAAAGCAATGCCCAATCCGAATAGCCGTTGGTTGCATCACGTGTGACAGCATTCTTCACATCCCACCAGCCTACTGATTCAGCTTGAAGTGAAGAACCGGAAATCCCCATATTACGAATCGTACTTTTTGTTGCTTCCCAAACCCCTGTTACGGTCAAATAATGTTTGTCATTCCAGGTATGATTATAGGTGATGTTATTTGAGGACTGAAGCAACATCCGCTGTAAATTACTATTACCCATGCTATTCTTTCCTGCACCGTTTACAGATTGTGGTGTGAAGCTATAGGAAGTATTATTATAATAATCAACCCCATTGCTGCTTGTAAAAGTCAAGCCTTTGATAATATTGAATTTAAGATCAATATGTCCGCTGAACACATCGCGACGGCGCTCACTTTCGCTGGCTGCGATTATACCATAAGCATTAGCCTGAATCGTACCATAAGGGTCCCAATTATAGTAACCATTTTTATCTGTCATAGTCATGGTCGGAGAGGAATTAAAGGCTATCCACAAGGGATTATAACCTGACATCTCCAATCCCCCAATACCCTTACCAACACCATGAGATGCGTTTAAATCGACAGTAACATCCAGCCATTTAGCCATAGAGATCTTAATGTTGGCTTTAGCCGAATAACGTTCATAACTATTTTTGTCAATGACACCTTCATCACCCATATAGTTAGCGGAAACATACGTTTGAGTTCCTTCAGAGCCTTTTGAAAAGACAAGCTTGTAGTTTTGAGTCACACCTGTACGGAACATCTGATCCGTCCAATCAATACCGGGATTACTGCCATCCAAATAATCAGAAACCTCACTCGCACTAATACCCGCATAATCAACAAGTGCTTGGGCATAAGTTTTGGTATCCATCATCTTGGGAAGATTGGTAGCCTGAGAGATTCCTACCGAGGCGTCAAAAGTGATGTTAGTCTGCCCTTTCACACCACTCTTGGTTGTAATGATAACAACACCGTTGGCGCCACGTGAACCATAGATAGCAGTGGAGGAAGCGTCCTTCAGAATTTGCATACTTTGAATATCTTCCGGATTTATACCTTCAAGACCCGACTCACGAACCATACCATCTACGACATAAAGGGGATCATTACTTTTATTAATGGAATTGGTACCACGAATGCGAATCTTTACCGAACCACCCGGAACACCATCACTGACCACATTCACACCTGCAACACGCCCTTGAAGCGCATCACTTACTTGAGTAATGGGCTGGTCCTTAAAATTCCTGCTATCCAAAACGGAAACCGAACCTGCCAAGTCAGCCTTACGTACTGTACCATAACCCACCACAACCACTTCATCCAAAGTCTCAGTATCTTCCTGTAAGGTTATAGTCAAATTCTTTTGCCCTTTTACCAATATATTTTGAGCAATATATCCGATATAAGAGATCTTCAACGTAGCATTGGGCTTCACATTCAATGTAAACTTACCTTCAAAATCGGAGATAACCCCATTTACGGTTCCTGCCTCTACAATGTTTACACCGACTAATGGTTCTCCACTCGCATCAATAACTGTACCAGTTACACTAATTGTCTGTTGCTGTACTATTACTACGTTGTCACTCATATTTCCGGCAATTGCATACCCGGCATTACCCGACATCAATATACCCATACTCATTGGTACAGCTTTCAAAATTGGATTGTACCACGCAGACTCGAACAGCCTACCTAATGGCAATAATTTTTTCCTCATAAAATTCTTAAATCATTTAAGGTTAAACTAAGTTTGATGATTTGCAGCAAAATTAACTATATCCCCCCTCAAGAGGGGTCCGTGTGCGTATAAAACAAATCAACTATCGTCTAAATTTTAAAAAGTAATACGATAAAAATCAAAAATCATATAAATTAGTTCCTTATTTATCTAAAAAAAAGATTTGTGAAGCTTTTCTCTATCAGGAAAAAAGTTTAATTTTGTTCTAAAATCATAAAGAGATGTACCGAATTCTACTTATACTATATATTATATGGGGAGGGGTGTCAATTGCAAGTGGACAAGACTTTAATTACTCCTTCACCCAACTTTCCACTAATCAAGGATTATCACAAGCTTCTGTTACCTCCGTTACGATGGATCAGAAAGGAAGACTATGGATAGGTACTCAGAGCGGCTTGAACTATTATTTCCAGCAGCAACTAAAAACCTTCATTCACCATGAAAGTGATTCCCTATCCTTACCTAACAATTACATCAATCACATAGTAGAAGATTCATTAGGTACCATCTGGGTGGCCACCTCCAAAGAGATGGTTTTATATAACAGCGATAATCATAATTTCACGCCTACTGGATACAATTGTATTTATTCTTCCCTCTGCATTGAAGGAGGTATATTGTTTGGAAGTGAGAATATCATTTTCCGCTATAATTATAAAAGCCGGACCATGGACAGCATCTATATTTGCCAGAAGAAGAATTTGGATATATCCGAATACCGGATACAAAAAATGGTTCAGTTGAAAAAAAATAAAATACTGATAGGAACCAAAGAACAAGGTATCTATCTCTATGATTGTTGCACGCAACAGCTCACCCGTTTCACATCAGATATCCATCATCTACTGATTTCGCTCTATGTGGTATCAGACAAGTATGTATATGCCTCTTTTTACGGCAATGGGATTTATTGCTACAACCAAGATGGCAAGATAGTAAAGTCTTATACATCAAAGACTTCTTCTTTAAACAACAACTATGTGCTAGACATCATCGAACATAAAGGACAATTATGGATTGCTACAGACGGAGGAGGTATCAATATACTTGACATGAACTCCGACCAAATCAAAGTAATGTGTCATGTGGCTGGAGACAACTTCTCTTTGCCTGTCAATTCTATTGTCTTATTATACGAGGACAGAAACGGGAACTTATGGGCAGGTAGTGTCCGAGGGGGTATCTTTAACATTAAGAAAACCTATATAAGAACTTATAAAGATGTAGCCCTGAACAACTCCAACGGTTTAAGCGATAAGTCTATCATTTCCTTATATGAAGATGACGATGACAAATTATGGATTGGTACAGATGGAGGAGGTATTA
>OKVA01000237.1_pt1 | contig 23731 bp, 27 predicted proteins | sample 1606741 | NCBI WGS metagenome assembly OKVA01 (sample SAMEA3882528, study PRJEB24775) | human gut metagenome | biome: human-associated habitat; feature: intestine environment; material: feces | place: Netherlands | collected 2009/2010 | reverse complement strand
CGATGGGGATCAGGATGGGAATGTTGAGGATGATCGCGTCGCGGCGCGTGGCGATAAACTTGGTGTCCAGGCTCAGGCGGAAGAGCTTTTTGAGGTACTCCCATACGCTGTCCATCTTCTTGGAGAAGTCGGTCTTTTCGCTCGACTTCTCGTAGGCGGCCTGCGCGGCGACCATCTCGGCTGAGGGCTCATCGACTGGCGCGGACTCGGTGGCGGCGTGCGCCGACGTGGTCTGCGTCTTGCCCTGCGACTCGAGCCAAATGATGGCATCCAGAACGTTACCGTCGGCGGCGTCGAGTGCGGCCTTGGCATCGGTGTAGCTCACGCTGCACTTGGTGCGGATGGTTTCAACTTTTTCGAGGTCGTCCATGACCTGTCCTTTCGTTCGATGGGCGCGACGCCGGGCGATCTGCCCGGGCGCGAGCGTTGCGTTCGGCGGCCTGCGTTGCGCGGCGCCGCCCCGCCCTTGGTCGAACTCTATAGTGCAGGTTATAGATTAAGCGATTCTTGAGCCAAGATTAACGTTGGATGAGTTTTTGGGTGGTGTGGGGAAGGGAGAGGTGTCTTTTTGGATAGCTAACAGCGAGGCCTAACACTTTTCCCGAGAAGTGAACGAGCTAAAACGGACCCCCGAAGCATCGACACTTTAAAGGTGCCGCTTCCTGCGGTTTCGGCGCTGAAATCCTGCGATTTTGCCGCCGAAAAATGCGGATGTTTCAGGGGTTCAAAAACAGCCATTCACTTCTCGGGAAAAGTATTAGACCTCGATAGCGGGGGATGTGGTGCCGGTGCAAAACGGCGTCAAAGGTTGGTCGAGCAGGCGGTTTCTCCATTGATGTCCGCACAGCATGTGACACTTACCCTGCCGCCCCGCTCTGCCGCGGCGGCATGCGTCTGAACAACGACCCTCTAAGGAGTTCGATACCGATGAGTGACAACGCAAAGCATCTCGCAAAGAAGTGCGTTAAGGACGCGGGGCCGTGCCTCGCGCTGTGCGTAGCCGGCGCAGCGGTCGCGCTGTTGGCTGTTCTGGGGCCGTTCGACGTGCTCCGAAGTGCCAGCTTTCTGCATGTTTGCATGGCTCTTGCCGGCGCCACGATGACCGGCGGCGTGCTCGATCTGATCTTTTGGGTGTTTGACCCGTTTGGATGGAAGAGCGAGGGGTGGGTCCCAAAGGATGGAAGGGCTGGAACGGTTGACTTAGTGATCGTGCAGAATGTGGGCTAGCGACTTACAGGGAAGTGGTGATCCGATGACGGTCTATGTGACGGGCGACATCCACGGTGGGCTCGACATGCAAAAGCTCCGCGACTGGGAGCTTGGGGATAGCCTTGGCAGCGACGACTATCTGATCATCGCCGGCGACTTTGGCTTTCCGTGGGATTTCTCTGCCGAGGAATGCGCCGACATCGCCTGGCTGGAGTCGCGCCCCTACACGGTACTGTTCGTCGACGGCAACCACGAGCGCTTCGACCACTGGGCGGAGCGCCCCATGGAGTTATGGCACGGCGGGCTGACGCAGCGCCTGTCGGGCACCTCGCCCATTCGGCGCCTGACGCGCGGCGAGGTCTTCGAGCTCGACGGGAAGACGGTCTTCACCATGGGCGGGGCGACGAGCGTCGACAGGGCGTACCGCATCCCGTACAGCTCGTGGTGGCCGCAGGAGCTGCCGGACGAGCGCGATTTCGATGCCGCACGGGCAAGGCTCGACGAGGTCGCCTGGAAGGTCGACTGCGTCATCACCCATACCTGCGCCACGCGCATGCTCTCGCCGACGCTCTACCCGGACCCAGGCTGGGAACGCCCTGATGTGGACCGGCTGACCGGATTCCTCGACGAGCTCGAGGACCGCCTGGACTATAAACATTGGTATTACGGCCATTTTCACCGAGACGGCAACCCGGACGAGCGTCATACCGTGCTGTACGACCGGATCGTGAGGCTCGGGGACAAACTCCTGCCGTGGGGTGCGTACTGATGACGGTCTATGTGACAGGCGACGTGCACGGCAGGGCCGAGTACGGGTCCAGCCGGTTTGCCTTCAAGAATTGGCCGCTGGGCCGGACCCTGACGCGCGATGACGTGGTGATCGTGGCCGGCGACTTCGGCTTTGTCTGGGATGGATCCAACGCCGAGAAATACTGGCTTGACTGGTTCGAGTCGAAGCCGTGGACCACGTGTTTCGTAGACGGCAACCATGAGAACCACCGGATGCTGGCAGAACTGCCGGTGCGGGAGTGGAACGGCGGCCTCGTCCATGAGGCGCGACCGCACGTGCTGCACCTGATGCGCGGCGAGGTGTACGACATCGCGGGGACCACGGTCCTCACCATGGGAGGTGCCGCGAGCAACGACAGACAGTATCGCAGGGAGGGGAGGAACTGGTGGCCCGAGGAGATACCGAGCGTGGAAGAGATGGGGCACTGCCGCGCCTCGCTCGATCGCGTGGGCTGGAAGGTCGACTACGTTGTGACTCACGAGGCTCCTGCCGACCTGGCAGAGCAACTATGCCGGGAGCGCGAACGCGAGTATCTGGACGACCGGCTGCAACGATTCCTTGGCGAGCTCGACGGGCGACTCGGCTGCCGCGCCTGGTTCTTCGGCCACTACCACGGCGACGAGTGGCGTGACGCCAGGCATCGCCTTATCTACCGAGACATCGTGCCGGTCGAAGATGCTGCGCCCGCTTCTAGAAACCTTCTAGAAGCACTCTAGAAGGTTTCTAGAAATTAGGCGCCATATGGACTATTCCAATTCAAAAGCCTGGTCGAGGGAGTTCGACCCAACACCCATCCCGTCGACTTTCACTTCGATGGGAGACATGTCGTTGAGGTCAAAAATCGACACACCGTCGCATTCGCCTCCCGGCGCAAGCCCTTGCGAAGAGAAGTGATCTTCCTGCAAATCGGCGGCAAACCCGCGAGATAGCATCTGCTTATTTTGATAAGCCGTGATGTAGCTACCAACAGCACATGAATTTGCCGATCGGTTGTTAATGGCGTGCCAGCGAACAACGGCAACCTTCCCGCCATCGCCAGTCGAGGAATCATGCACCTCGACGCCGGTGACTGAATACTTCATCTTGCCGTAAACCCCGTCTTCCTGCGCGTTATCAGAATCGGCGACCTGAACTGCCGTCTGATGATCGTCTGCCTGGCTGCACCCAGAGGTCATAACTAGGGCGGCTGCCAGAACACCCGCAGCCCCAAAGTTCCGAGCTAGGTTGATTGCCTTTTTAACAGAGAGATGCTCCATCGATTACTCCAAACTTAATTGTTTTTGAATGCCATCAGCCAAACAGCCAAGCCCCAATGAGCATGACCACTGAAACTGCCGTAAGCGAAGCCCAGACGGCATTTTGACGGGTGATGACACCGCTGATGGTGAGCGGATTTGCGCCGGCACCATCAATGACAGTCCAGACGAGTGCCGTGACCAAAAAGACGACTAGCCCTGCCGTTATCAACTCACGGCAAGACGGCCTTAGCTTGTCGGACATATCTACACGCCCCTCGTCTGGGTCATGACCTCGACCTTGGCCTCGGCCACGGCCGCCCGCTGCTCGGAGGCGGGAGGCGGTCCTTGAGGGCGGCGACCTCGGCCATCAGGTCACGCTGGGCGAGGAGGGAGACGTTGAGATCGGCCTGAGCCTTGGCTGCGGCGTCGACCGCGCCCCTCATGCTTTCAATTCGATCGTCTTTTGCGGCTGATTCTGCCAAGAGCTGATTGTTCTCGGAATCGAGCTTCTTGAGCTGCGAGAGGTAATCGGCGACGGTGGCGTGGAGCTCATCGTTCTCAATCTCCAAGCTCGCAGTATCCAGCTCGAATTTCTCTTTGATGGCGGCGACCTGCTCGACGCAATTAGATTTGATGCTCTGAATCTGTTCCGTTGCACTTTTCTTGGCGGCGTCGGCGTCCTCGCGGGCAGCACGAGCCTCCATCGCGGCGGCTTCGGCAGCGCCCACGATGATGCGCTTGACCCGCTCGACCGCCTCATCGAGGACGGCCGATGCGTCGAGCGCAGTCTTCATGCCGGGAGTGGCGTTAGGGTGGTAGCCGTCGACCAAGCGGGCGACGGTATCGGCCTGCGAGAGGCCAAGGCTCGTGCTGATGTCCTTTATGGCGTCACGGGTCTCCGATGAGACATTCAGACTGGTCATTTTCTTTTCGGACTGGACTTGGTTTTCGGCCATGATGCGGCACTCCAATCAACAACGGGCATGGCTCCGCCACGCCGTACGGCTGGGAACAAATACGCGGCCGCTGTTGAGTTGTGTTCGTCCTGCGATCGGTGAGTTCTAAAAAGGCGTCTCAAGTCATGCGTTCACGCAGGGTTTCAGTTGGAGAAATACCGCACTCTTATATAGTAGCGCACTCGGATTTATCTTCTGACGCCCACTAACCCGCGCTCGCGGAGCACGCGGTACAGGGTCGATTTCGAGATACCTGTTGCGGCGCAGATGTCGGGAATTGGCGTCTCACGGGCGAGGTAGAGCTTCACGGCAGCGTCGGCCTTGACGTCCGCGATGCGCGGGCGGCCCCCGACGTTGCCACCGCGGCTCCGTTTGACGGCGATACCCTCGGCCTGGCGCTGCCTGATCAGGTCGCGCTCGAGCTCGGCGGTGCAGGCATGGGTGCCCAGCACGAAACGGCCGAATGCAGTATCGAGGTCAACGGGCTGCTTCAGTGATATGAGCTTCACTCCTAAGTTCCTGAACATCAGGTCATAGTTCAGCAGCTGCCTCGTCGATCTGGTCAGGCGCTCCCAGGACTCGACCACCACTTCATCGCCGCGCTTCATCTTTTTGAACAACTTTTTCTGTTGCGTGCGGTCGCCCTCGCGTGCGCCAGTCTCCTTGTCTTTGAAGATGCGCTCATAGGCCACGCCAGCGTTGACCAATGCCTCGATTTGGCGGTCGAGCTTCTGGTCCTTTGTGCTCACGCGGGCATATCCATATCGTGTCATTTTTATCCTCCTGCCTCGTAGTTTGATTTTCCCATGGGAATCAAAGGCGAGGTTTTGACACTGGGTTTTGGCACTTGACGTTCACGGCATCGAGGGTTCGATTTTCGAGTGCCCAGAGGCATACGTTTTGGGACGAACGGCTAATGGAATATGTTGGGACGGATAATATTCTACTACCAAATAGTAGTAGAATATTATCGTAAAGATTGGAGGCTCATGGTCCGGATACACCAGAGAGTTCACGAGCGGCACCCCGAGCTAGATGACGGTGATGTCGAGGCGGCGTGGGAGAGCTACTGCTTCGCGGCCGTCCGCATACCCGGGGAGTGCGAGATGCGGACGGGCTACGACCCGCAAGGCCGGTACATCGAGATGGTCGGTGTCCTCCTGGCCGATGGCGCGTGGCTCGTCTACCACGCCATGACGCCGCCGAGCAAGAAGACGCTAAGGGAGATCGAGAACGCGAGAAGGAGAGGTTACTGATGGAATATAGGCTTGCAAACGGATCCGTTATCACGGATGAGGACATCGAGCGCGAGTGCGCGGAATACGAATCCGGCTCCTGGGAGGGGAGCCTGGTGAACCTCCGAGTCGGCCGCCCCAGGCTTTCCGAGGTGGAGGCCAACGCAAACCTGTCTTTCAAGTGCCCGAAGACGGGCGCCGACCTCATCGAGAGGGCGGCCGCCGCGTGCGGGATGCGGAAGTCGGAGTTTCTGCGCTCGGCCGCGATCGAGAAGGCCGAGAGGATACTCAGGTCGGCATAGCCCCGGCGCGCCTTCCCGGAATCGGCGTTGCCGCAGGGAGTGAGCGGCCTGCGCCGCCGTTATGTTAGACATGTCGCTAACATAACGGCGGTTAAGTCGTGCCGCGGGTCGGGGCATCCGCACCACCACAGGTTCAATCGCCCCGTAAATCGAATCCTGTTAAGTCGTCTATCTGCGTGTTTATGAACACGCTATTGCCATTCCTTAGGTGAGAATCGTGTCCGCACGGGGCGATATATTAGGCAGAACACCCGAGGGAAAGGAATAGCATGAGCAACACACAGGAAATCGTTCAACGACTCGAACGCGAGATAGCAGACCGATCTGCCGCAGTTGAGAAGGTTGATGCTTTTAAGAATTAGCTCGCACGGGCCATCAAGGCCTTCATGGGCACCTCTTCCGAAAGGGTGTTTAACGGTTCCGGAAAAGGTTATCCACCTGCGGGAACGATAGGCAACCGGACACACATTCTGTCCGAGCGGTTAAAAGCGGGCACGGAATTTAAACGGCTGAAAAAGGGGCATCGACCTGCGCCGATGCCCCTAAAGTAGACACACATTTTGTCCTATAAGCCTCATTTATTTGCGAAGAACATCGGCTAGCCGAAGGATTGAAATCATCGACCGATAAGTGAGTTCCACTTTTTCGCCCGCAAGCAGTCGTTTCGAGTCAATCTCATCTAGCCCCACAAGCCGAGAAAACAGCGGGCCGCTCATCGTGCCATCGTCAATTGATTCCCTTATGGTCTTCAAAACGTCCGTATCATGAAGCGATGCCGAGCTGTAGGGGGCAACACGAGCAGAACTCTCAATTAACGACGAGACAAAAGGATGGAGATGCTTCGGACATAGTCCATCAAACACCACATCCCCATTGTCATCCGAGCCGACCAGGCGCCAAGTATAATGATCGACCCAGTCATCTCCGTCATATATGGCGTCCATGAGCAACTTCCCGTCTAGAGAGAGAAACCTATTTGGACATCGGGGCGCAAGACCGCAATCCATATCGGGCCTGCAGCAGCTCCAACCCAACGCACCACATAGGTTCCCTTTCGTACATGTGTATCAATCTGCCCCGAAATGCCGGTGAATGCAATTCCAGACCCGTTCGTCGGATAGCAATCGACGTATTTTTGTTTTCCGCTCACAACCTTGTATAGATATATCGTTCCAGCAAAAGAGAAGGGATCGTTCGCAATTTTGTCCGGAAGAACTTGCCACCTCAAAATCCCGCTACCAATATGGTCAAGCTTGACCGTTCCGCCGTCCCCCTCAAAAGTGGCAAGGGGATTTACCCCAGACTGAGAGTCGGCATCGCCCTCCTTAGCAGTTATCAGCAGGCTGCCCGTATAAGACTGCTGAGGCTCACCTTCAGGACAGGCAGCCTCGGCCCAAGAAGGGCCACTCAGGCAGAACAGTCCGAGCAGCATCATTACCAACAAAAGAAAACCCTTAGTTCTTTTCATCTCTATCCCCAACGTCTCTCGACATTTGTATATCGTGACTATTTTAGATATATATGGCCAATTCGAGCCCTCACCATGGCATTTGTTGCACTGGGTTTCTTTTCATTAATTTTTCACTTTGGTAAATCCCCGCCCCTAAGCATTAAACCCGAAGTCCACCGAGTGGGCGAAAGTAAAGGAGGGTCGAACCAGAAGCAGTTCCCGGACAATTGGCGTCCGGCCAGACACTTCGGTTCGACCCTTTCTTTCAGGATTCTGTAACAGCAAAGACCCTGCTAGATGGGCTTTTTTGTGGGTTGGTAATTGTAACAGCTGATTGAACTGCGACGCGCTAGGGCCAATAGGGCGAGGCAAACTAGCGAGGCGTGTCGCCGCGAGTGTAATCGCCGCGACCGACGACACGGTCGTCCAGCTGCCTCGACACGGCGCCACCGCTGTGCGTCTGGCCCACGGCGCGAACGCGGTCGTCGCCGGCATCGGGAACGGCGCCGGCATAACGGTTGCGAATCTCCCTTGCGTAACCGCGCCGGGCAAGAAGCTCATCGCGAACCGCTGAATCTTCAAGCAGATCGTCGTCGCACTTCGGTGCGATAAATATGGGGAATGAATTGTAGGCGACGCCCTTGCTCGCTTTCGCCTGTTCGACCCACGCCGAATACGCTTTCTTGAGTCGTTGGATGTAAATCTCACAGCGTTTCTCGTACGGTAACGCTCGCTCGGCTTCCAGCACGTTCTTTTCGAACGCCGCTTCAAGTTGTTTGACTGCGAAACGTCCGTCGAGTCGAGTCAGGTTGAAAGTGCACTTCGGATTGCCGGCTTCTTTGATATCGAGATCTGTCGCATAGACTCGATTATTCTTGATGAAAATGTCTACGCCCCATGAGGCAAGTATCTTTTTGAACTGATTCATATTCTTCGGAGGACCTTCATCGATTGCAATATGGATCAGCTCGCGCAGATTGTTTTTATAACTGTACTCACCCCGCTCAACGATTTTCTTTTCTGTGTCGCGCGGCTGACGATCTCGAATCTTCGAATTCTTCTTTCCCTTTTCAAGTTGAGTAAGATTCCAGTTCTTATCGAGTTCACGGACCCACGCGGCACGTTCGAATTTTCCGTGACGCCCGCCCGTCTCGCAACGCTTACCCGTCAAAAGATCCGTGCGGTTAATCGCCATATGAACCGCGTAGCGTTTTCCCGCCTTATCGCTTTCCTCATGCAACGCGACAATCACTTGTTGATGCGGGTAGTGTTTCGCAAGCCATTGCTCCGCGTAGGCCATACACGCATCGGGGGTCATCTTGCCTCCGTTGCAGCTGCACTCCTCGGGCAGAAACGCGAGAATCTGATGAAGCATCGTTATGTTCTTCGCGCCGGCACGCGCGGGCCTGTCGTGATGGAACATCTTCCGCGTCATAGCCATTTCGGAAAACCAGTGCTTTCCGTTCGCGAGGTTCCAGCCGCCGCGGGCCAAAGCATTCTTTCCGTTAATGTACTTGCGCAGGTGCTTCGCGTAGCGCTCGGACGAAACACCTTTCTGCTTAACGACGGTCATCGAGCTCACCGCCATCGGTGAAATAGCGCTGTTCGAGCTCTTCGATGAAGAGAGTGACTTTACGGGCATTTTGGTAAACCTTTTCAAGCGTTCGGAAAACCGCCTTCTCGTTGTAGGCCGGAAGACCTTGCGCATTCACAAAATACATCAGCTGGTTGAGGTTCGTCCCCTCGCGATACAGCTCGTGATAGATTTTTGCGACCTGGCTCATATCGAAATCGATCATCTCGATTTTCCCGGCCAGCATCACGCGGCGGGCATACGCACTGACGGTCGTGCCGAGCGCATCCGCCTGCTTGCGAATCGCCTCGTGCTCGCCATCGGTGACTTTGACGTAAATAACCGCCGAGCGCTTTTCGTTCGAATCCTCTGAAACGGTTTGCAGCTTTTTGCTACGGCCACCGTTCTTATTTTTGGAAATGACCAGATCATCGAACGATTCATTCCAATGAATCAGTGCATAGCGAATGAATTCGGCTTTCGTCATGCCCGCCTTTTCTGCCAAAGCGGAAAGCGTTTCGTATTCTTCAGAAGTGAGTGTCGCCTTAACGGTGTGCGGACGTTTGCAACTCATCATTCATGCCCCCAGGAAAGCAGAGCGAATCGGTGAGGCCACCGATTCAAAACCGATATGAGATTGCTTTCCTTTTTAGGAGCGACTGACGTCGCGCCGATTTTTGAAGTGACGCCGTCGCTTCCCTTAGAGAAATGAAGGCGAACTTCATTTCTAACTTTATCGCCGTGTGAGGTGTTAAACAAGATGTGTTGGCAGATAAAGGGGGCGAGTATGGCCCCATTTATCTAGCCCAACACCAATCTTGCAATCACCGGTACGGCGATTGGGCGGAACGCAGTGTAGACATGGAATGAGAGGCCTCATTCCAAGCGAGATGCCTCGCGTTGTCGAAACGAAAGTGAAGACCGTGAGCGGAAGCGAATTTTTAACGCGAAGGATGCTGAGTGTTAGAAATTCGCTGTAGCGAGAGCGGAGCGGAAATGCGAATGCGAGGGATGCCGAGTGTTTGCATTTTTGCGAAGCGGGTTTGCGGCGCCCGCGACGCAAACATTCGACTTCGTCGAATCGTTTTCATGGCGCTTGCGAAAAGGTTGAGGCAGCTTTCGACAATTTCAATGGCGCGGAGAGTCATTAGCGTGACTCGTAGCGCTGTTGGATTTGTCGAAAGCTGACGCGGCTCGCATTACGAATCGAATGGCGAGTCGATTTTCATGCGGCGTGCACACACGCCTACGATCGCGACCGATGGTCGCTATCTATTTTCAAATCGCGTTTTGTTTTGACGCGATATGAAATGCGATATGAAAAAACGAAACGCCCGCGCGAGCCGTTTTGACTTTTGCGCGGGCGCGATTCGATTCAAATGAAAATCAAGACGGTGAGTTTTTGAGTTTCGCGGTTTAGATCTCAGAAAACAGATCTAAAAACTGCGGCGTCGATTTCACTTCGCCCGCAGCATCACGGCGCAAGAACATCCAAGGGAACAACTTGGACACCGCGGTCGGTAACATAGGCTTGTGAGCCAAATCCAATAATCGCTACTTTAGAAACCGGCGGGGTGTTTCCAGCAGCAACCATACGTTCCTCGACAGCGACAAGATTGTCAGATGCCTCTTCTATTTGAGCAGAGCTGAGTTTAACTTCGACCGGGATCCAGGTCCCACCAGGAGCCGCAATGACTGCATCGACCTCTAGATCACGAGAATCGTGATAGTGGTAGAGGCTCATTCCATTTGCTCGCGCATAAACCCACAAATCATGGAGTGCCAGCGATTCAAAAAGTAGTCCAAGCGTCTTGAAATCTAACAGCAAAGTCTCCGGAGTCGCCCCGAGCGCAGCGGCCGCCAGTGACGGGTCAGCAAGATGATGCTTCTTTGATTCTCTTAAGTGCACCGGAGATCTCATTGCTGGATTCCACGCGGGAATATCGCGAACGAAGCTAACCCGTGCGAGAAGAGATATATACGATGCCGCCGTTTGTCTCGATACTTCTCCACCAAGATCAGCTACGAGCGTCTTGAGTGTCGCCAAAGTGGATTCATTACGCGCAAGCGATTCGATGACAGCCTTGACCTTTTCGGGATCGCGTCGAGAGCCATCAACACGAGACAAATCTTCTTCGGCGACTATGCCGATGTAACGTTTCGCCATCGCCGACGCAGCCAGCGCATCGCGACCGACCGCCGCGGGCCATCCACCACGGACAACGTACTCGGCAATCGAGGCAGAATCCAACGATCCGAAAGCGCCATTGAACTTTTCGCCAGAAATAATGCCCGACAGCTTAACCGCGCCGCTAGATTTCCCAAGTTCGAAAAGCGTCATGGTATCCATGCGCAATTTAGCGAACCTTCCAGCGCCACTGTGCATCGGCCGTTCATTGTCTCGCGGCGTCGCCGACCCCGTAAATATGAACTGGCCAGGCTCGCCACCGCGGTTGTCACACTCAAACCGCGCCGCGTCCCAAAGTTTCGGAACCTCCTGCCATTCGTCGATCAGCCGCGGCACCTCGCCTGAAACGGCAAGCGCCGGGTCCGTCTCGGCACGCAAGCGATTCTCGAAGTTGCGCGACGGGTCCATGAGAAGGAGCCTGGACGCCGCACGGGTCCCGGCTGTGGTTGTCTTTCCACACCATTTCGGTCCTTCGATGAGAACGGCGCCGAATATCCCCAGCATCTGGTCGAGCTCATTTTCGATAATTCGAGTGTAATACTTTTTTGGCATATTTTTCACCATTGATTAACAGCGCGTTTAACCAAATTTGCTGTTTCCATTTAACCAAATTTTGCTTTTTCGATTAACCAGATTTACGCATTTCAGTTAACGAAACAGATAATGGTGATGTGAAATCCGTCGGCAATCTTCTTGAGATTTGAGAGGCTGACATTACGCCGCCCGACTTCAATGCTCGCGTAGTAGGATCGATCCATTTCAATCAAATTGGCGAACTGCTCCTGACTGCACCCGAGTCCAGCGCGAAGCTCTTTGCATCTCATGCCGAATGATTTCTGAAGCGTCGTATCCATGACAAAAAGAGTCATGGATTGTTGTATAAAAGCCAACGGACTATATACAACAATCCCAGTTAAGGCGCATAATTATCTCTATTGGAAAGCGCTCTGATGCCCAGTCGGATAGGGCACGGAAAAGGAATGGAACAGCACAATGACCCAGGGAAAGCACTTCGCTGCCGGTGGCGATCACTTCGCCGCACTGCCAAACAAAAAGATTCACGCCCCGAAGGGGATCGCGCGTCTGACCGTCACCGCGGCGACCATGGCCGCCATGACCGGATCGAGCCTCATCTCACCGTTCGCGGCATTCGCCCAGACCGGTGACGGGGGCACACAGCACCCCGCCGTGATGTCGCCGATCGCCGCCCACGCCGGCGCGGCATCCGGTACCGGCGCGAAATCCGCCGCACAGACCATCGCGGACCTGCAGAAGGCAGTCGACGAGGCGAAGGCGAAGGAGGACGCCGCCAAGGCATCCTACAATGAGGTCGCCGGCCCCTACAACGAGGCGGCTTCCGCCCGCGACCAGGCCAAGGCATCCTACGATTCTGCAGTCAGCGCCGGCACGGCAGCCGACCGAGCGGCGATGGACGAGTACGCCCGTCAGGTCGCGGAGGGCAAGGACGCCGCCGATGCCGCCGGCAAGGACCTCGAGCAGGCGAAGGCGGGTCTCGCAGACGCCAAGGCGGATGCATCCGAGAAGGACGAAGCGTACCAGTCCGCCATCAAGGCGGCCCAGGACGCTCAGGACGCCCTCGATAAAGCCAAGGCCGATGCCGTAGGCGCCACCCCGGAGGCTATCCGTGCCGCCGAGCAGGCCGTGCGCGACGCCACGGATGCCGTGAGCAGGGCACAGGCCGATCTCGACAACGCCAACGCGACGCTTGCCGATGCCCAGTCCAAGCTGGTTGCGGCCCAGTCTGCAAAGGATTCCGCCGATTCTGTCCTTGCTGCAGCCAGACAGAACAAGGACGCGGCGGATGCGAAGGCCGCAGCAGCCAGCGCCGCCTATGAGCAAGCGAAAGCCGACCTCGCCGCAGCGGAGGCAGGCGCCAGCGGTCCGGAGTACGATGCGGCAAAACAGAAGGTCGCGGACGCAGAGGCAGCCCTCGCCGCCGCACGAGCGGTGCAGTCCCAGTGCGAGTCCGAGCTCGAGCAGGCGCAGTCCGCTGCAGCAACGGCACAGACCGAACTGAATGATGCCCAGGCGTCCCTCTCCGCGAAGCAGCAGGCCGCGACCGATGCCGAATCCGGCGTGAACGCCGCCCAGTCCGCACTCGATGCCGCGAACGCCGACCTCGATGCCGCCAAGCAGGCGAATGCCGACGCCGTCGCCAAGCTGGATGCAGCGAAGCAGGCTGTCAAGGACGCCGAGTCCGCCAAGGCAGCCGCCGACGAAGAGCTTGCGAACGCCAAGACCGCAAAGGATACCGCAGACGCCTCCGTGACCGCCGCGCAGCAGAAGGTCGACGAGGCACAGGCGAAACTCGATTCCGCCGACGCGCAGCTCAAGCAGGGAGCCATCGGCTTCTTCCGTGCCATGGGTGCCGATGACGCAGTCAACATCATCCTGAACGCCAAATATGTCGGAAAGACCGAAGTCGGCAACTCCAAGGACGCCACGTCTCTTGACAATATGCTCAATGCGATCAGGTGGATGAAGTCCGTCAACGACTACCGCAAGTCGGTCGGCCTGTCCGAGCTCCATGTCACCTACAAGCTCATCGCCGGTGCGATCGCAGATGCCAACTACAGCGACACCGTGCTCGATCATGCCCGTCAATATGATTTTGCCGAAAACCTGGCATGGAATTACGGAATCGATCCGAGTGGGCAGTGGATCGAGCAGGAGAAGGGCTTTTTCGACAAGGCAACGGAGGCCCTTTATGGAGTCACCGGTCTTGTCGGCAAGGATGCCTATGATTTCTATGCAAAGAACGGTGTCGCAATCAACCATTGGATTGCAGACAACTGCCACTGGGAGAACGGCAGTAGCGGCACCGTCGGCCATTACATGAACATCATCAATCCCGAACTCGCCGTTATGGGAATGGCAACCTGCACCAAGGGCACCATGTCCGGGCTTCAGACGCAGTGCTACACCGCAGAGATCTCCGGCTGGTCCGGCTCCGGTTGGAACACGAACCCCATGTCCGTCGACGAGTACGAGCAGAAGCTGACCTCCTATATCAACGGCCTCAAGAACGCCAAGAGCGCACTCGACGCAGCCAAGGCCGATCTCGCATCCAAGCAGCAGGCAGCCGCCGGCGCCGCCACAACCGTCCAGCAGAAGCAGGTCGCGGTGGATTCCGCACAGGCAGGTGTCGATGCCGCAAAGCAGGGTGTTGCCGATGCCCAGCGTGCCGTCGATGCCACCAAGGCTGATGTCGCCGCCAAGCAGCAGGGCGTCACGGATGCCCAGACCGAGCTTGATGCGGCGAAATCGGACCTCGATGCCGCCAACGCGGCAGTCGATACGGCAAAGTCGACCGTCCAGCAGAAGCAGGTCGCCTTTGATGCTGCCAACGCAGCCGTAACGACCGCACAGTCTAAGTTGGATTCCGCCAAGGCGGACACCGCTGCTAAGCAGCAGGGCGTGGACGATGCGAACGCCGACCTCGCGAAGTTCTTCCAGGACGTCGCCGACGCCAAGAAGGCGGTCGATACCGCAAAGAGCGTCCATGACGCGGCGGTAGCCGATCAGGCCGAGAAGTCGACCGTCCTCGCCGACGCCAAGCAAAAGGCGGACGGCACCGCAAGCGCCCTCGCGGATGCCCAGCGTGCCGTCGATGCCGCAAAGGCCGACACCGGCGTTGCCGCCGACAAGCTTACCGGCTCCCAGACTGATCTCGAGGACGCACAGTCGAACCTCGACATTCTCACCGGCCTTGCCGCGAAGCTCGCAGAGGCACAGCAGCGCGAGCAGGATGCAGTAAAGGCCGTCAATGACACCAAGGCCGCCCTCGATGCCGTGAAGGCGGATGCCATCGCCGCCGAGTCCCTGGTCTCCGCCGCCGAGCAGGCAAAGGCGCAGGCAGACGCCAAGCTGTCGAAGCTGAACTCCATCGATGCCGGCGCGGCGATCGCTTCCGGTCATGATGTGAACGCGGATGACGCCCTCAACGCGCTTTTCGTCGCAGCAGTCGAGGCACGTGCCAAGGTCGCGCCCGCCAAGGCCATCCTGGACGAGAAGCAGGCCGCGGTGGACGGGCTCCAGTCCGGCTATGATGCGGCACTCGCCGCCTACGAGCAGGCGAAGTCCGACCGCATCGCAGCGGAGCAGAAGCTTTCCGATGAGATTGCACGACAGAAGGCAGAGGAGGCAGCAAAGCAGCAGGCGGCATACACCCCGAAGCACCTCGCCGGCACGGATACCGCCCAGCCCGGCAGCCTCGCCCAGACCGGTGACCGCGCGGGACTCATCGGCGAGACATTCGTCATCGGCGGTACCGTCCTCGTGGCAGCCGGCGTCTTCCTCGATCAAAAGAAGCGCCGCAAGCAGATGTAAAAGCGAGCCGGGCGTTGGATATCGGCTGGTGTCCAACGCCCGGTTTCAGTGACTGGGAGATTGATATGAGAACAAGGGCCATTGTCGTTGCGCTTTTAGTGTGCCTCTCGGCGCCTCAGCTCGGATGCGCCAGCGTTGCAAAGCAGGAGAGCGGTTCTGCGGAAGGGGCCATTGCGGCAGTAAAAGCTAAAGAAAAAAAGAAGCCAAGTGGAGAAAAGGCGGCGCAAACCTCTGGAACCAAGACCGAGGAGAAGAAAGAGTCCGACGACAAGGACCAGAAGTCCGATGACTCCAAGAAAGAGGATAACAAGTCTTCCGACTCGTCGAAGTCTGACAGCAAGGGAAACTCCTCCGACTCGAAGCAGAATTCCGGCAATTCACAGGGTTCCGGCAGCAACAATTCCTCTTCCAACAGCGGTAGCCAGAAGAAATGGGTTGCCGAGCAGGGCCACTGGGAAACCGACTACAGCCAGGTCTGGGTACCGAACGTGGTATACACGCGTCATCCTCGTTTCTGGGTTAACCATGGTGGCACTATGGTAGGGCCCTTCGATTCATCCGATGCCGCCTACGCTTGGATTATTAACGATGGCGAAAACGGCGGTATCGGTGGATCCGTTGTAGATGATTCGTATACCACCTCTGAGGACCAGGGACATTATGAACAGAAGGCTACGGGGCAGCATTGGGTCGTCGATGTAGCCGGTCATTGGGAGTAATGGGCATCGTTCCTCTTCTCTTACATTCGGTAAATGTTTATTTATTTTTGTGGGCGGCCGGTTCGGCCGCCTTTTTTAGACGCCCAGTCTGGGAGCAAGCGATAGGAAAGCAATCAAACGAGAGGCCGTTCCAAAAGAATCCGGCGGTGCCGGATTCTTCGGGCAAAACCTCCCGCAAATTCAACCGATCTACAACTGTGACCATATGACTGTGCGCACATGTTAGCATGGTCATATGGTCACCTATTTATAGCTGCGATTATGCTGCAATAACTCAATCGTTAGTGCTTATTAAACAGCCAATCGAAGCCAGGCTTGCCCAGTGTTTGGCGCATCTGCCCCACCTGGATCTCCGTCTCCACGCCATCCTTGCCGAAGACGGCGCTCATGTTCCCAGCGGTCGGGATGACCGTTTTCACTTCGCCCGTAGTGAGGTCGAAACGTCGGCTGCTGACCTGGTTCTCAAGATGGATCTGACCATCGGATCCAAAGACACTCTGGAGCATGGCTGCCTCCTTGCAAGAAACTGTCGCCCCCAAGATAACAGACGGGCGGATCCAGCTCAGCATATAACGTTCGGTAATACATGACCATGTTAATGTAGTCATATGTTCACGCATTACAAGCTGGGACCTCATGTATTAGAGCTCGAGCTGCGCCCGTGCGTCCTTGGCGTCTCGCGTCCGACCGTCATCAAATGGCTCAAGCCGGGCTGGCGCGATAAGCGGAATGAGGTCGTGAGGCGGATGGACGCCGGCAGCGTCACACCCATCCGCCTCACGGACGATGAAATCGCGTGGACGCCGGAGGCCGTGACCGTCAGGGCGTCCGGCGGGGAAATCATCGGGCTCGATGCGTGGGGCACGGCGAAGGTTCTTACCGGAGCCTATGGTCCCGACTCTCCCGGTCGTATTCCTACGATATCGCCCCTAAATCACCAATGTGTCAGATAAAGAATGATGCAATGGTTATGATCACGCATACGGCGGATGCGGCGACTGCGCCTTTTTTCCTCTCCTTTAGTCCGACGATTAGGGTTGCCGTAAAGTAAAGGGCGGAAATGCAGTCTATGGCAAGCGAAACGAGTTCCTTGGGCGGTTTCAGCAAAAGGTCGCTAGCAAAGAGTAATGCAAGCAGGGCAAAGCCGATTATGTCCAAGTATCTCGATTGATTTTGCGACAGCATGGCAACTGCCTTTTAGAACAGGCAAGTGAAAAGTCGGTACGATGCCCTTGCGGTTGCAAACAAGGCGCCGCCAGGACCTCTTGTCACGAGACCGGCAATAACGCATTTTCTCGGTTTCCAGCTCATGACAGACCCCTCTCTCTCATGGTGAAACGCATACATTATGAGATATGCACATTATCTCGCTAATTAATTTCAATATCCATCATCTAACACTAAAGAATACTGACTCACCGGTTCAGCGACGATGCGTTTTTGCCCTTGCGTTCCCACTCGCGTAACCGCCTCGCCGCGTCGGCGGTCGGAAGGGCCTCCGTCTCGCAATCAGCGACCTTGTAACCGTATCTGTCGAGCCAGGCAGCAAGCGCATCCCAATCGACGCGCTTCCAGTCGCCGCCCGGCGCGTGCTGCATCACGAGGCCTCCGGCGACCACGAGCCCGTGGATATGCTCTCCTTGCAGGCCTGCGATGATTCCGCCGGTGCATACGATGCTAGGTCGCTGTGCCAGCACTGCGCAAACGTATTGGCCTTTGTGCCACTTTTGGCAACTTTAGCATGACTATAGGTTAAACCAACCCACAGTCATGAGCACGGTAACGTAGTACTATACTAATTACTTAACATGCTCACATATTTCTACCAGCGATTTAGAATTACTTAATGTAGTCACTTGTTATTATGCTAATATATGACTACGTTATTTCAGAAAGGGGAGGACATGGCGACGAACATCCTGCTAGTCAATCAGAAGGGCGGCGTCGGCAAGACGACTTTCGCGGACGAGATCGCCTGGGGTCTCGAGCGGCGCGGCCACAAGGTCGGCTTCGGCAACCTGGACCCGCAGGGCGGCGCGAACCACGAGAAGGGGCTGCTCGACGACGAGGACGCCGTGAACGTCATCGACACACCTGGTTTCCTGAGCGATGAGACAGCTGTGTACGCGAAAAACGCCGACATCGCGATCATCCCGGTCCAGCCTGGCACCCTAGGGTTGAAGCCGATGAAACGAACGATCAAGGTCATCACCGAAGCCAATCCCGACCTGTCGTTCGCCATCATCGTCAACAACTTCGCCGGCAACCAGACGGTCGACCGCCAGTTCCTCGAACTACTCGAAGCCGATGACTTGCCCGTACTGGGCACCGTTCCGACCGCGGCGGCCTTCAAGCAGGGCGCGGCGCTGGGAAAGCCTGTGTATGAAATCGCCAAGAACGGCAAGGCCGCCCAGGCAATTGAAAACATCCTGAACGAACTGGAAGAGGTGCTGTAAATGGCAAAGTTCAAAAAGGCGACCTCATACTTCGACGTCGCAGCGGAAAAGGCCGAGGAGAGGCAGCAGAAAATCGTTGAGAGCGCATCTGAGACCCAGAAACCGGCTTATCAGGTACGGAAAGCCGGGCGCCCCAAAAAGGGCGCTGAAGGGGCATCTGAGAGGCTTGTTCAGCTGTCCGTGTACGTTCCGGAGAGTTACCGAAAACGTCTGAAGCAAGTGGCGCTCGAGGAGGACAAGTCCGTATCGGATATCGCTCGGGAGCTTTTCGATCGCTATCTGGCCGAAAAGGAAATCTAATCGGAATCACGGGCACCGTCAGGTGCTCGTTTTCTTTTGTATGGGCCTCTGAGAGCCGATTTAAGACCCGTTTTATCTATCAGTGAGAAAACGGTCGAACCTCACCGATAGGACGTCTTATTTTCGATTCTGTAGCTCCCTGCCGGTAAGTTGACCAAATGTCGGCAACCGGAAAACGGATTCGGCCATTGCTGAATTGCAGGTGTTTACAGCTAAGTGGGTTAGTCCGCCCGGGGAGCAAAGCGACGCCGGCGCTGAGAGTTGGCAAGGACGTAGCGATTTCAGTCAGGTCGATTGCTCTCCTTTCCGGTGAAAAGCGAGCGTCCGATTTGCCTATAACGTTTCGCTGGTCGCTAAGACCAATAGGGTCGTACCGGATTTATTTCCGGGAAAGTACGTTGCGGGTGGATCAGTTTTCGATTAAACGGTGATTGACATGGACGTGAATAAAAATCTCAAATCAAAGAAAAAGTTCTCTTCCCCTTTCTCTCTCTTAAAACCTCTTTAGATATTATTGGTGCCCTTTTTGGAAACTTTTGGTTGTCAAAAAGGGCACAGTTTTCGGGTTTTTGTGCCCCTTTCGGAAACTTTTTGTGCCCCTTTTGGAAACTGCCATTGTCAAAAAGGGCACAGGAAATTGCCGAAAGGGGCACAGGAAATTGCCGAAAGGGGCATAGAAGGTAATGCGAAAAAGAGCCTGAAATAGGGAGAAATTGCCGAAAGGGGCACAGGAAATTGCTGAAAGGGGCACAGGGGGAGGCAAATAAAAAGGGACGGGCAATCTGTCACCCGTCCCGATTAGAGGTTCTTGGTACCACGTTCCATGCACGCCTGCGGGTTCACATCGTACGCAGCCGGAACGCGCGGCGAGACGACCGTCTTTACGACAAGACTCAGGCCAACGAGCTTTTCGAGGGAGGCGCGAAGTTTGCTCTTACTGACAGCGAGCTGGTCGGCGGCGTTCTGCGTCGACACCCGGAAAGGCTTGGGCTCCTTGGCCGAAAAGAACGAGAAAATGTAGCCGAAAAGCACCTTGTCGAGCGCGGAGAGTTTGCTGTCGCGAACTGTCCAAAATGGGATCCGGCAGAACGTCCCGTGCGAAGTCCATTCGTGAAGGGCCCCGGCGTTGACGAACTCAACGCCGCACAACTCCGCCCACCTGGCCTCGTCGACCCTGTAGGTGACCTCCTCGCCATGCCCCTCTTTCTCAATGAGGGCGAAGCTCTTGAGCTTTTGGAGCCTCTTGCTGAGTGCCGAGGGGGAGATGCCGAGGACTTCGGCAATTGTCTTTGCGTTGGACCGGCAGCCCTTCAATGGGTCCCTGCGCTGGAACCCGTGGATATATGCCAGAACGAGCAGTTCGTTCAGCGACAGCTTCGCCTTCGACTTGCGAAGCAAGATCATCGACAAGGGGAGCGCGATGAAGCGCCCACTGCCGGACGAGCTGTCTTTGAGCCATGATTCCGCGTTTAAAACAGCAGCGCGACTCGAGTTCGAGCTCGGCGTGTCGCCCAGTTTTGACTGGGCAAGAAGGGCGGCGAAGTCCTCTTTCGAAATCATATTTTTGAACGTGCTCCCCCCGCTGGGCGGAGCGCCATTTACGTCCATAAAGTGACCTTTCCAAGGTCACCAACATGTTTTAAGTGGTAGAATATTACCAACAAGTTGATGACACTTCGCTTAAAGGACCCAAGCCGCCAAGCTAATGAGGGTCCTTTTTGCGTTATATATGTCCTACTGTTTTTGCTGAAGACGAATCTCCTCCGCATTGAACAGGTTCTGAATCGCAAGCGCAACGAGCCCAGATTTCGTGAGACCGAGTTCACGAGCCATTATGTCCATCTGCTCGGTCAGCTCGGTCGGCAGCGTAATCATGAGCCGCTTTTTGTTAGACGCAACGGGCGTGTTGCTCATACGATGATCCTCCCTTCGGTTGAAAACAGTATATACCACTTCTAACTAAACTGTTACAGTTCTGAATGATTTAGGCATATTAGTGACTAAAACCTTAGCGGCCGAAAAGTGGATTGTCGTTATTTTTGGCTGTTGCTATGGGTCGAGATAACCCATAGCAGACAAAAGTTGCCAAAAGGGGCACAGTAAATTGCCGAAAAGGGCACAGCGAAACGTCCCTGGAATCAGCTGTTACGATAAAAACAGGGGAGGGGTAACTCCGCGGACACGGCCTAGCGCGCTGCCATCCAGTGCCGATTCTGCCATACTCGCAATTCGGCGAGGATGAGGAGTATGAATTGATCGGGGCTTATAGGACAAAATGTGTCCTATAAGCCCCGAGGATGATGATTCCAATACGGACGACACCAAAACCGGCATCGACGGCTCCATGGACGATTCGGATTCCAAATAGGCCCCGTTAGTTGAGCTGCTTCTTTGCCGGATTCGTATGCGAAACCGCTATACCCGCGGCAATTGCCATGAGGCAGCTCGCGATGAATCCGAACTCATACTTCAAAACGTTTGTTGCGGTCAGGGCGATAATCAACACTGTCAGAATTTGCAGAACTATCGTTATTGCGAAGAGATTTATTCCTTGTTTGGCCGAAGTCGCTGAATGAGTCTGACTTCGTTGATTCAGGTTGAAGCAGACAACAAAAGCGACCAGTTCGCTTGATAGGGGGCCGACTACATAGAAAAAGATTGCGTCAATGAAGCCTATAGTGTTGTAAGTTGTTTTGCCGGAAAACACAGCGTATTAAGCATATCCAAATCTTGGGTGATTCACGTATGAGTAGGAGAAGACCAAGAGCGTTACCAGTGCTACTGCCATAAGTACATTCAAGACGATTCTTCTACCGCTCATCGGTCGCTCCTTTCGACTGCTGATACAAATATATTAATATAATAACAGTTTTATCCAATAGGATTGGAGGAGTCATGGCAGTAAAATCCGTTATTCGTAAGCTAATGTTATTTTCAGCATCAACTGTCCTTTTATCAGCTTTTTTGCTGTAACTCCATCTTTTGGTCTGACGGCAAATCACAGTATGTCTACCAGCGCGTCTTATACACAAGCTTCCTTGTTTGATGAGCTCTCTATAGCAAGGCGCGCTATGCAAGAAGACGTTCTTGATACTTATTGTTCTTTTTACTGTTTTAATAACGTTGGTCATAATATTCCTTTAAAGGACCCAACTTATAAGCGACTAACCTTCAAGAATAGCTACAGCCGTATTTATCCGGATACGTGTCGAACGAGTTTTATTTATACTTGTCCCACATGCAAGGCTGACGGCGTGATGAAAGTATTTCAGTGCAACTATCAAACACGTTGATTTGATTGTAGGTGGCTTATATGCTTAGCACGAAGATCAAAGTAATTGTAGGTCCTTTCTTTCTTTTTGTTTGCTTGTGCTTTCCGGCTGCAGGCTTTGCGGACGGGATTGTTTACAATATGAGAAACGATGTTCAGCCGGTTGCTTCTCTATCTAATGATCTCTCATATGCTTCTGGCACCACTGCTCGCCGTGCGAACAGCGAAAGGGTCTTGAATGTATATTGGACTTTTACGGGACTATTGAATGGTCGAGAAGTGAAAGATCGAATTGTATATAGGGATTACAAGTCGCTATCTTTTCCTAATTCCTATAGTACTCTAGCGCCAACTTGGGTTAATACTCGCGCCACCGGTTCTAACGGTGAATATTTTTCTCAGGTTCAAGCTACTGGGGTTGGATCCGTGGAAACATGGCGTTGCAACTATCAAATTAGATAATTTGATATAAACGTCACATCTAAATAACGTGCACTTTCGCTGGAGGGTCGCTGTTTGGCGGCCCTCTTTTTTGCACAGGCGCGGTGGGATGGCAATATCGGGCGGGAGTCAGCCGCTCTGATAGAATCGTCCTTGCTGTCGGCAGCCCTCGTGCCGGGCAGAGCCCTCCATTTGATGGGAGGTGATGCCCATGACCGATTTCACCGAGCTCGTGAAGCTCCTGACCGCTACGGTCTCGCTCCTCACGGCCCTTGTCGGCCTTTCCAAGGCACTCAAGCAGGGCTCGAAGCCCAAAAAGAAAGGCCACCGTCGCTAAGACGATGACCTAACTTTCTAACGCAACGGCTCTGCCCAGCTCACTACAACTTGGGCTGCCGTCGGCACCATTCTACCCGCTTGACATTGCTGTTGTCGATGCGCCGTATCAAGAATCCACGGCAGCGCTCGTGGTTGCAAAACGGCCCAACAAATAGCGGCTATTAGTCAGTTCGGCTGTCTAAAAGGCCTAATAGTTGCCAATAGTGGCCAGTTGGCAACGGATTTGGGCTATTAGTTCTAACAGTGCCTATACTATGACCCCACAAACGGGACACGGTTTTCTGCCCGCACGAGGTTTTAAAGTTTTAGCTGGAACAATCCGGCAGATTGGAGCACAGAACATGAGGTTCGAACGCCTCATGTCGCTCAAAATACGTCTCCTCAATTGCGCAAAGGAGAACGGTATTTAGCGACAAGGAGACAATGGAATGATCTGGTTCACCAGCGACACGCACTTCGGGCACGAGAACGTCCTGAAGTTCACGGACCGGCCGTGGGAGACGATTTGGCAGATGAACGACGCCATCGTCGACAACATCAACGGCAGGGTTGCCGTGGACGACGAGCTCTACATCCTGGGGGATTTCTCATTCAAGATGACCGCCCAGGACGCCTACGGGCTGCGCAAGCGGATCGCCTGCAGGCGCATCCACCTCGTCCCGGGAAACCACGACAAGGACTGGACCCAGCCGGCGGTCGCGGGCGCGTTCACCGTGGAACCGCCGATCTGCGTGCTCAAGATCGACGGGCAGAAGATCGTCCTGAGCCATTACCCCATGGCCGACTGGCAGGGCATGAGCCATGGATCGTGGCACCTCCACGGGCACATCCACAGCAGCGGCGGCGCGTACAACGAGTTCAACCGCAAGCAGGGGCTCCTGCGCTACGACGTGGGCTGCGACGCCAACGGGCAC
>OKVA01000228.1_pt1 | contig 24559 bp, 18 predicted proteins | sample 1606741 | NCBI WGS metagenome assembly OKVA01 (sample SAMEA3882528, study PRJEB24775) | human gut metagenome | biome: human-associated habitat; feature: intestine environment; material: feces | place: Netherlands | collected 2009/2010 | reverse complement strand
TTGGGAACCAATTCGCCGATAATAAGGGTTAAATATGTAACTATAATAACAATGATGGCTTGTGCCAAACCTACTGCATAAGGAGCTAATAAGGAACTTTTAGCTAATAGTTTTGCAAGGCTTTGGGCTAAGGCTTCGCCAGAGTAAAGACCCGTTAAAATTCCGATGAGGGTAATACCTATCTGTACGGTTGAAAGAAATCGGTCGGGGTCTTGTGATAGTTTTAAGGCTGATAATGCCGCTTTGCTACCTTTTTTCGCACTATTTTCTAATTTGACTTTTCGTGCTGAAACCAGTGCAATTTCAGACATAGAAAGTACTCCGTTACATAAAATAAGAAGTACTATAATTATAATTTCCATGTGAGAATAGAGATTTACAAGGGCGAATATACGAAAATAAATCGGAATGTTACAAATTTGTTTATATAAGAGTCTTTTTTTATTTTATTTAGGTGGTTTATTTTCAGATTCGTTAAGATGTAACGATCGAGTAAATGGCTTTACTTGCTGTCTTAAACCGGTGAGTGGAACACTCCTATAAGAATAAAATAATATAAGTTGCTGAAAAGTAAAAAATAAGTACGATATTTGCACTCGCAAAACAGTATGGATTGAGGCTTTTAATTTGAGAAAAAAAAGTGTTTTTGCTTTTTTAGATGGGTAAAAAGCTATATATTTGCAGTCCAAAAAATTAAAAACAATATTATTCGTAAATATTATAATTTATAGCAAAATGACTAAGGCTGACATTGTAAACGAAATTTCTAAAAACACAGGAATAGAAAAAGCTGTTGTTCTTGAAACCGTTGAAAAATTTATGGAGAGTGTAAAGGGCTCTTTGGCAAAAGGTGAAAATGTGTACCTGAGAGGTTTTGGTAGTTTCATCGTAAAGAAAAGAGCACAGAAAACGGCTCGCAATATTTCCAAAAATACTACGATAATAATTCCTGCCCACAACATTCCGGCATTTAAGCCTGCAAAAACTTTCATGGGTGAAGTAAAATAAGAAAATCAATAAATATAAGTATTAATCTTTAAAAGCATACCGTTATGCCGAGTGGAAAAAAAAGAAAAGGCCATAAGATGGCTACTCACAAACGCAAAAAAAGATTGAGAAAAAACAGACATAAGAAGAAATAATGTCTGTCGGCTCAATGAATGACAGAACACGAAGAACAAATTTAATGCGATTTAGTCATTAGATTTGTTCTTTCTGCTTTATCGAAACCATTTTGTATAACAAATGGTTAGTATTAAAAACTCTTTTGGCAGGATGCCTGTTCTTTTTAAGAAGGCCGACATGCTGCGTGAATATCAGTAATCTAAATAACAATTTATGTCCAGCGAACTTGTAGTAGACGTACAACCCAAAGAGATTTCCATCGCACTCCTTGAAGATAAAGCGTTGGTGGAATTTCAGAAAGAAGGGAGAAGTGCTTCCTTCAATGTGGGAAATATGTATTTGGGACGGGTAAAGAAACTAATGCCCGGCCTTAATGCCTGTTTCGTGGATGTCGGCTTTGAAAAAGATGCTTTTCTTCATTATCTAGACCTAGGTCCTCAATTTCATTCTTATCAGAAGTATCTGAAGCAAGTTTTAAGCGACCGTAAAAAACTTTTTCCCATCACAAAAGCTACTATGCTGCCTGATATTGAAAAGGAAGGGACGGTTTCAACCACCCTCCAACAAGGTCAGGAAGTTATTGTGCAGATTGTAAAGGAACCTATCTCGACCAAGGGCCCCAGACTAACCTGCGAATTGTCATTCGCCGGACGTTATTTGGTATTAATCCCTTTCAACGATAAGGTTTCGGTATCACAAAAAATTAAATCGAGCGAAGAACGCGCCCGTCTGAAACAGTTATTGCAAAGCATCAAACCGAAAAACTTCGGAGTGATTGTACGCACCGTAGCGGAAGGCAAAAGGGTGGCCGAGCTTGATGCAGAGCTTAAAGTCTTGCTGAAACATTGGGAAGAAACAATCACTAAAGTACAGAAGGCTCCCAAACTGCCGGCATTGGTATACGAAGAGACCAGCCGCACGGTAGCCATGTTGCGCGATCTTTTCAATCCGTCTTATGAGAACATCTATGTGAACGATGAAACAGTGTTCCATGAGATTAAGGATTATGTATCACTTATCGCCCCTGAACGAGCCGAAATCGTAAAACTGTACAAGGGTCAGCTTCCCATATTCGACAATTTCGGTATTACCAAACAAATCAAATCCTCTTTCGGGAAAACCATTTCGTATAAAAGTGGAGCTTACCTGATTATTGAACACACAGAAGCACTTCATGTAGTGGATGTCAATAGTGGAAACCGCTCCAAATCTGCCAACGGGCAGGAGGCTAACGCACTGGATGTAAACCTGGGTGCCGCCGACGAACTGGCACGCCAGTTAAGATTGCGTGATATGGGTGGTATTATCGTGGTTGACTTCATTGATATGAATCTAGCAGAGAACCGGCAGAAACTGTACGAACGTATGTGCCAAAACATGCAGAAAGACAGAGCAAAACATAACATTCTGCCCCTCAGTAAATTTGGATTGATGCAAATTACCCGCCAACGCGTGCGTCCTGCCATGGATGTCAACACGAATGAAACCTGTCCCACCTGCTTCGGGAAAGGTAGCATAAAGCCATCCATCCTTTTTACGGATACTTTGGAGAGTAAGATTGACTACCTGGTCAACAAATTGAAGATAAAGAGATTTACGCTGTACATCCATCCGTACATCGCAGCATATGTGAATCAGGGTCTGGTTTCCCTGAAGCGCAAATGGCAAATGAAATACGGATTCGGAATAAAGATTATCCCAGACCAAAGTCTGGCCTTCCTGCAATATCGGTTCACCGATGTTCACGGTGAGGAGATAGACATGAAAGAGGAAATCGAAATCAAGTAAAAGAAAAGGGAGTGATAAAAAATGTCACTCCCTTTCTTTATTTCACTACTCTAATATGCAAGGCTTGATTTCGACGTTTCACAAGCTCAAATACCAGTCACATTCTGCCGATTACAACTCACCCAACCATCACAAAGCTGGCAAAACAAAAGCACATCCGTTGCCCCTATTTTATTTACCTTGCTTATAGTCTTTCACTATTCCCTCCGCAATCCAATTTGCCAATGCCTGACGGTTATTCTTCAGAACCAGCCGTTGTTGGTCACGCTTGTTCCGAATATTTCCCAATTCCAAAAACACCGCTACGGGAGTCGTATTACGCAATACATACAAATTACGTTCACTCACCGTTCCGCGAAAGCCACGGTTTGGCTGATGCTTGTCATATTTCCTATCAAAGGTACGGTGCAAGTTATTGGCCAACCGCCTACCCTTCGTACTTTTAGGAGCGTTATAAAAAAACACATCTGTCTGCTGTCCCTTACTGCGACTGTCCACATGAATAAATACAGCTCGTTTGTAACTGCTCTTATCTTTCCGATACAGTTTATTCACCCAGTCACAACGTTGCTTCAAACGAGCCACCTGATTCAAGGGAATAGGATCTCCCATGCAAGTTTCACGTTTACTGTTTGCCAGGACATGACCGTCACGAATACCATCTTTCTTATCTTGAATGATAATATGCACCTTCGCACCTCGTGACAACAACTCACGTGCCAACCGCAGAATAATATCGTATGCATACTCATCCTCATGCAACTGACGCCCCTGATAGATACCGATGGCCCCAGGATCGGGACCTCCGTGACCACTCACCAAATAAAAACAAGCTCCGCTTAGTTCATTGGATGTAATCTGATAGGTAGCATATTCCTTTCCAAATAATGCCTCTTTGCCGGTACGAGGCTTTTTCTTCGCCAGAAGCGGTGATAGAACAAAAAATAAAAACGTGACAAATAGTACCGATCCTCTCATTACCTGTTATTTTTCTCCCAACATTTCATCTATCTTCTTGCACAAAGAAGAGAATTCTTCTTCATTGTACAAACGGGTCAGCATTACAATCTTGCCCGTTTTGTCAATCAATACATTACGGGTGATGCCCGCTTTACGGTCTGCATATCTGGCAAAAATATCAGCTCCCGGATCAAGAGCCAACGGATAGGTCACGCCGGTACGTTTGGCAAAAGCCACTACGGTTTCCAAAGGTTCGTCCCGATCCACTCCAAAGAGAGCAAACGCTTTATTATCCTTATGTTTCAACCAGATATCTTTTTCAATAAAAGGCATCTCCTTTCGGCAAACTCCACACCAACTGGCAGTGAACTGAAGCATCACCACCTTGCCACGCAAATCAGAGAGTTTCACTTTCTGTCCGTCTGTCAGTTCCATTTCAAAATCGGGAGCCATATCCCCTACCTTTACTATATAACCGGCATTATCAGGAGTAACCTGTTGTGCCTTCACCGGCTGACTCAGCAAACATGCGCAAACCAGCAACATCAGACTCATAAACTTCTTCATCGTTATTCTCTATTTTTATATATTCGCTACAAAGATAGGCTATTCCATCATTTTTTCGTAATTTTGGCACCCAAAATAACTACCAACTTATCAAGAAGATGAATATTTTTTGGGATACAATCACTCATTACAATGCGGGTACCTGGATTTATCAAGTTATTATCACCCTTATCGGCATTATTTTAACCTGTTCTCTATTCAAAAGCCCCACAAAAAAAATAAAAGTAGCGATGAAGTTATATCTTATATTCTTGAATGTATGGATAGCTTCCGTGTATTACATGATTTATTGTGAACCAAGAAGTTATAACAGTGCTTTGGCAGGATTTTGGGGAATCATGGCCATCTTCTGGATTTATGACCTGAAAGTAAACTACACCCCTTTTGACCGGACTCACAAACATACCGCACTAGCCGTCCTGCTTTGTATGTTGCCATTGGCCTATCCACTCTTCTCCATTATAAGGGGGATGAGCTTTCCCATGATGACCTCACCTGTAATGCCTTGTTCGGTAGCGGTTTTCACCATCGGACTGCTGCTGGCATTTTCCAAACGAGTCAATATCTTTCTCGTCATGTTTCTCTGCCACTGGGCACTGATCGGTTTCACCAAAACTTACTTTTTCCATATTCCTGAAGATTTTCTGCTGGCAAGTTCGGCTGTACCGGGCCTTTATCTGTTCTTTAAAGAATACACAGCTTCCCATCTGCATACTTCCACCCTTTTCCGTGCCCGTATGATTAATCTCGCCCTGATTATTGCCTGCGGTGCAATCGGAGTGCTGTTCATGATATCTATGGTGTGCGAACTGGCTCAAGAACAGGCTTTATCGAAATAAAAACACGTCTTAATGAGGTACTTTGCAAAATCTTTCGTATTTTTGCCAACAAATTGAGTTAATGTTTTAACAGGATGAACGTATTAGAACTAAGTGAACAGGAGATTATCAGACGGAACAGTCTGAATGAAATGCGCGCTATGGGCATTGATCCATATCCCGCAGCTGAGTATGTAACCAATGCATTTTCTACAGATATAAAAGCTGAGTTCAAGGATGATGAGGAACCTCGCAAAGTATCGGTAGCCGGACGTATGATGAGCCGCCGTGTGATGGGTAAAGCTTCATTTATCGAATTACAGGATTCAAAAGGCCGTATCCAGGTGTATATCACCCGTGATGACATCTGCCCGGATGAAAACAAAGAAATGTACAACACTGTGTTCAAACGTCTGCTGGACCTTGGTGACTTTATCGGTATAGAAGGATTCGTATTCAGAACCCAAATGGGTGAAATCAGTATCCACGCTAAAAAACTGACCGTACTGTCCAAGTCTATCAAACCGCTTCCTATTGTAAAATACAAAGACGGAGTCGCTTACGACAAGTTTGAAGACCCTGAACTGCGTTATCGCCAACGTTATGTTGACCTTGCTGTAAATGAAGAGATAAAAGATATCTTCATCAAGCGCAGTAAAGTATATAGCTCTATGCGCGAATATTTCAACTCAAAAGGTTATATGGAAGTGGAAACCCCGATTCTGCAATCCATTGCCGGCGGAGCAGCCGCACGTCCATTCATAACTCACCACAACGCACTGGATATGCCGCTGTACATGCGTATTGCCAGTGAGTTGTACCTGAAAAGACTAATTGTAGGTGGTTTCGAAGGAGTGTATGAAATAGGTAAGAACTTCCGTAACGAAGGAATGGACCGCACACACAACCCTGAATTTACCTGCATGGAAATATATGTTGCCTACAAGGACTATAACTGGATGATGGAATTTACAGAAAAAATGATTGAAAAAATCTGTCTGGATGTAAACGGCACCACTCAAGTAAAAGTAGGCGACAACATCATTGACTTCAAAGCCCCGTACAAACGTGTCACCATGCTGGACTCTATCAAGGAACACACCGGCTATGATCTGACAGGCATGAACGAAGAACAGATACGAGAAGTTTGCCAGAAACTCAATATGGAGATTGACGACACAATGGGCAAAGGCAAACTGATCGATGAAATCTTCGGAGAATTCTGCGAAGGTACTTACATCCAGCCGACTTTCATCACCGACTATCCGAAAGAAATGTCTCCGCTGACAAAGATACACCGCAGCAATCCGGATTTGACCGAGCGTTTCGAGCTGATGGTGAACGGCAAGGAACTGTGTAATGCATACTCCGAATTGAACGACCCGATTGACCAGTTGGAACGTTTCGAAGAACAAATGAGACTGAGCGAAAAAGGAGATGATGAAGCTATGATTATTGACAAAGACTTCGTCCGTGCGCTGGAATACGGTATGCCCCCCACTTCGGGTATGGGAATCGGTATGGACCGTCTGACGATGCTGATGACCGGACAGTCTACCATTCAGGAAGTATTGTTCTTCCCCCAGATGCGTCCCGAAAAGATTACTCCGAAAGACACTCCTGCCAAATTTATGGAACTGGGAATTTCAGAAGACTGGGTTCCTGTCATTCAGAAAGCAGGCTATAACCTGGTGAGCGATATGAAAGAAGTGAATCCGCAGAAGCTGCATATGGACATTTGCGGAATCAACAAAAAATATAAATTGGAACTAACCAATCCTACGGTGGACGAAGTTGCCGGATGGATTGCGAAAATTGAGAATTGAGAATTTAAAGATTGAGAATTATTCCAATTGTCAATTATCCATCATAAATAATAAGCATGAAATTGCCCGGTAAAATAGCGATAATGGGTGGTGGCAGCTGGGCCACGGCTATTGCAAAAATAGTCTTGGCTCAGGCTGAATCAATCAACTGGTATATGCGCCGCGACGACCGAATTGAAGAATTCAAACGTTTGGGACATAATCCGGCTTATCTGACAAGTGTGCGCTTTGAAATAAAGAACATCAACTTCTCTTCAGATATCAACAAGATAGTAAAGGAATCGGATACCCTGATATTCGTTACCCCCTCTCCCTATCTGAAAAGCCACCTGAAAAAGCTGAAAACCAAAATAAAGGACAAGTTCATTGTCACTGCTATCAAGGGTATCGTCCCTGACGAGAACCTGATTGTTTCCGATTATTTTCATCAGGTATACGGTGTTCCCGAAGAGAATATAGCCGTCATTGCAGGTCCGTGCCACGCAGAAGAAGTAGCCTTGGAGCGTCTTTCCTATCTGACTATCGGATGTAAAGACATTGACAAGGCGAAGATATTCGCCCGGCAGCTGGCCGGACATTACATAAAAACTTCTGTAAGCCCGGATGTGGCAGGTATAGAATACGCTTCGGTATTGAAGAATATTTATGCTATCGCCGCTGGAATTTGCAGCGGTCTGAAATATGGCGACAATTTTCAGGCTGTATTGATTTCAAATGCCATTCAAGAGATGAACCGCTTCCTGAATACCGTACATCCCGTAGAGCGTTCTATTGATGATTCCGCTTATCTGGGTGACTTGTTGGTTACCTCCTACTCCAATTTCAGCCGGAACCGCGTATTCGGAACCATGATTGGTAAAGGTTATTCCGTAAAAAGCGCACAGATAGAAATGGAAATGATTGCCGAAGGATACTACGGAACGAAATGTATCAAGGAGCTAAACAAGCACTTGCACGTGAACATGCCTATCGTAGATGCCGTTTATAATATTTTATATGAGCGCATCTCGCCCATGATTGAGATTAAATTATTAACTGATTCATTCAGATAAAATATCAGATACAATGAAGAATATTAGTTTAAACATCGACAAAGTAGCCGGTTTTGTTTCTAAGGAAACAATCGCTGCTTACGAACCTCAGGTGAAAGCCTGCATGGAAACATTGGAAAACGGTACAGGTAAAGGTAATGACTTCTTGGGTTGGTTGCATTTGCCATCGTCTATAACAGCCGAACATTTGGCTGACTTGAAAGCTACTGCCCAGGTTCTGCGCGACAACTGTGAAGTAGTAGTCGTAGCAGGTATCGGTGGAAGCTATCTGGGAGCACGTGCCGTAATAGAAGCTTTATCCAATAGTTTCCAATGGTTGAAAGCAAAACAAGACGGACCCGTCATCGTTTTTGCAGGCCACAATATCGGCGAAGATTACTTGTTCGAGTTAACTGAATACTTGAAGGACAAAAAGTTCGGTGTAATTAATATTTCCAAGTCTGGTACTACTACAGAAACCGCCTTAGCTTTCCGTTTACTGAAAAAACAGTGTGAAGACCAGCTTGGCAAGGAAATGGCGAAGAAAGTGATTGTTGCCGTTACAGATGCCAAAAAGGGTGCCGCACGTGTTACAGCCGACAAGGAAGGATATCAGACTTTCATTATCCCCGATAATGTAGGCGGTCGTTTCTCTGTCCTTACTCCAGTAGGTTTGCTGCCTATCGCAGTGGCAGGATTTGACATTGAGAAACTAGTGGAAGGCGCACGCACGATGGAAACAATATGTGGTCCGGCTACTCCGTTTGCCGAAAATCCTGCAGCTGTTTATGCTGCCACCCGCAATGAATTGTATAAAGACGGAAAGAAGATTGAGATTTTGGTAAACTTCAATCCCAAACTGCACTATATGAACGAATGGTGGAAACAATTGTACGGTGAATCCGAAGGTAAGGATGGTAAAGGTATTTATCCGTCTGCCGTCGACTTCTCTACCGATCTCCATTCTATGGGACAGTGGATTCAGGAAGGTGAACGTACTATCTTCGAAACAGTTATCTCTATCGAAAACCCGGAACATACGCTTCAAGTTCCTTCGGACAGCGAAAATTTGGATGGCTTGAATTTCTTGGCAGGAAAGCGTGTAGACGAAGTGAACAAGATGGCAGAACTAGGCACTCAGCTGGCACACGTTGACGGTGGTGTACCCAATATGCGACTGATTGTACCCGAACTGAATGAATACTACCTGGGAGAAATCATCTATTTCTTTGAAAAAGCTTGTGGTATCAGCGGTTATTTGCTGGGAGTAAATCCGTTCAACCAACCGGGCGTGGAAGCATACAAGAAAAATATGTTTGCTTTGTTGAATAAACCGGGATACGAAGAAGAGTCTAAAGCTATCCAAGCTAGATTATAATATCAAGAACCTATTCAGAATGCCATTTATCAATGTCATTCCGAATAACAGTGAAGAATCTGAAAGCATCCATCAAATGCTTGCAGATTCTTCACTTTGTTCCAATCCAACGGTCACACCTTTGGAAGTAATAACTATACATTTATTCTATGTTTAAAGAAGCGATAAATAACTATCTTCATACTCATGGATACGAATCCATCGACTTGAAAGCCGTATTATTCGATATGGACGGCGTGCTGTTCGACTCCATGCCCAACCATGCTGAGTCATGGCATAAAATAATGAAACGCTTCGGTTTCGGCCTCAGCCGAGAAGAAGCTTATATGCACGAAGGGCGTACCGGTGCATCTACGATCAATATAGTAAGTCGTCGGGAACGTGGGCATGATGCTACTGAAGAAGAAATAAAAGCTATCTACCAAGCCAAAACTGAAGAATTCAACAAATGCCCCAAAGCAGAACGGATGCCCGGCGCACTGGAAGTATTGACTAAAATAAAGAGTGAAGGACTGACTCCGATGGTAGTAACCGGTTCGGGACAAACTTCGTTATTGGACCGATTGAATCATAATTTTCCGGGCATATTCCAAGCCAACTTAATGGTTACCGCCTTTGATGTGAAATATGGGAAACCAAATCCGGAACCATATCTGATGGCCCTAAAGAAAGGCGGCTTTAAACCCAATGAAGCGTTAGTAATAGAAAATGCACCACTAGGTGTACAGGCGGGAGTTGCAGCCGGTATTTTTACCATCGCCGTGAATACAGGACCATTGCACGACAATGTGTTACTGAATGAAGGAGCGAATTTACTTTTTCATTCCATGCCCGATTTCAATAAAAATTGGGAAACACTACAATCTGCATTAAAACAAGATTAAATTTTGCAAGAATTCTTCACAATCAATAAAAAAGAGCTCCTTGCTTTCACCTAGATGAAAAACAAGGAGCTCATATTATATAAAAAATCACAGCCTATCAAAATACCTGAACCTACTTTAAAACTTTGCGTAACCAAGGAATAACCAGTTCGTTTTTAAAATAATGAGAAGGGGGATCTACATTGACCGCTTCGAAATAGGTCTTTGAATCCAGTCCTTCATCAAGGTGCTCCACATCTTTTCTAACTGCCTTATCAGCAAACTTCGGATAATGATGAAACTCCGCATTTTCCGGTTTTCCACTAGCAGCATAAGCAGATTGTACCAAACGGAAATCACGGTCCAACCCTCCCTCTGTAAAAATGATAGGACGAGGAGCTAATGACGCAACAACATCTGGAAAATTAAAATACCTCCAATAACCAGGTATCAGATGACGGATAGAATTTGGAAAAGGACGTCTGTTTTCCTTGTCAGGTTTAGTCATTACAACGGCACGTTCCTGAGTCTGGCATAGAAAATCATTGTACACAAAAGCATAAATATCCTTATCCAACACCCCCAAGACCATCATCGGTTCTGTACCTAATGAGAATCCGCTAATCACAATCCTGTCCTTTCGGATATAAGACTGGGCTTTCATCCAATTCAGCACCTGCATATCCAGATAAGAAGTATACCCTAGCCAACTCCATCCCAGTTCAAGCAAAAAACGGGAAACAACATCATAGTCATAATTCCATCCTTTATCATAACATTCCAAATCGGAGGCTTCTCCAGCAGCGGCATTATCCACCGCTACCGCCACATAACCTTCTTTAACCATATTCAAAGCCATACTTACTTTGGGATTATTATAATCCTCAGTTAACTTATCACAGATGCCGGGCTCACCGGCCAATCCTTCTTTGGTCCTTCCGGACCCCGGAATGCACAAAACTCCGGGTACTGCACCCTTCAAATGTTCCGGTTTCAAAACCAGAAAAGTGGAAACTGACTTTGGAAAAGGATAGAACTCCCATTTCTCTAAAATATATCCCTCTTTTTTTTCCGTTTTCACACAGACAGGAGACGGTTGTCTCTTTATCTCGGGAAACTTCATGATCTCCACCATCGCAGCACGCACTCCATCCTGCCATTGCGTAAATTCCTGTGCGGACATACCGGAACGGTAAGCATATTGGGGATGTGTATCTTTCAACATCTCATGAACAATGGCATAAGTACTTAGTAACCGTCCATCCCCACGATCTGATTTCACAACTGCATGCTTCTCAGGTTGGTAATTCTGAGAATTACCAACCATACATAAGCTGCATACAGATACTAAAAAGAGCAATCTTTTCATTATCATCATATTATCTCACTATTATTCATACCCCGGAGTCTGCTTGATTTCCGGATCTCCATTCAAAACTTCCACATTAACAGGCCACAACATCATATACGCCTTATCCTCTGTTAATATAGGCAATGAACTTCCATAATGCGCTTTAACAGAAAAGACAAAAGGTTTTCCGTTGGAATCACGTAAACGCAATAAATCAAACCAGCGGCTTCCCTCACCTACAAACTCTTTATCACGTTCCTGCAAAATAGCCCACTCATTATCCGCATAATCTCCTGCAATATATTTATGTTGTTCAAATTTATCACCATAAGCACGCTTACGTACCTCATTTATATATGCAGCACATTTATCCGGAGCTCCCAACCCGTTTTCACACTCGGCCAGCATCAACAAAACATCAGCATATCTATATACCGGTACATCTGAATCATAATAATGAGTTCCTCCATCCGTATGTCCCATCAGTTTTTTCCAACAAGCGCCACGAGTCTTTCCTTCGAACATATATTGAAAGAAAGTAGCATCCAAACGAGTATCTTCCTTATCATAAATCTCAATAAACGGCACTTTATACTCATAACGTAATGGTCCGGCTGTCAATAGCTTCAACGGATCCGGACCATATTTATTTCCATCCAAGTCCGTAGCATTGGTAAACAAGGCTACATTATAGAACCAGTTCGCCCCCCAATTGGTCAATTCATTCTTATTAAAACACAGAGCGAAAATGATCTCTTTATTCTTCTTCCCTTCCGGAGTCCATAAATCCGCAAAGTTTGGAAGCAGTTCGAATTGTTGGTTCACCAAATTCAATAAAGCCTTCTTTGCTGTCAACAAGTCACTGTTATTAGGATCTACGGCAGTCAGAGTAGCTATATGATCCCCTGCAATATCATCATCGGGTAATCCTGTAGTGACTTTGGCAGACCACATATATATCTTGGCCTTCAAAAGTTCCGTTGCATGATAAGACCATTCATATTGGTTGGACATCTTCTTATCCGACTCATTGAAGAAAGCTTCGGATTTATTAATATCTTCTTTGATAAACTCCAACGTTTCCTCCGGAGTAGAACGAGCCTTATATAATTGCGTAATATCAATGCTACCCTCGGTAACTTTCGGTTCCGTCTCTAACGGCACACCACCAAATGTTCGATAAAGATAGAAATAGTAATATGCACGCAAGCCATAAGCCTGTCCCAAATAAAATGATTTCTCCGTTCCAGTCAGATAATCAATTTCTTTATCTACATTTCTGATAAACAAATTTATATGCATGATATTTGGGTACACCTCATACCAATCATCGACACCGGTATTATCTTTCGTAAGCAGATTATTAGTCATAGGCGGACCATATACCCCCTCACCCATAGAAGTAACATCACTTATCAGAATCTCACTTCTGAACTCTCCCAATGTGACAGGCATCTGATATTTATCTCTTAAATCGGCATGAATACCAGTCATAAACATTTCTACCTGAGACTTCTGATTCCAAAAATCATTAGAGCCATAATAATCTTCAGGAGACAGGTCCAACGCATCACAAGCAGACAATACCATCATCCCACTCAACAATATGCTATAAAATATTTTCTTCATAATCCTTCCTATTTATTAGAATGTAACATTTAAACCCAAAACAACTGTTCTAGGGAGGGGATATCCTCCATTCTGACTGACACCATATTCGGGGGTCGCCATATTTTTGGCTGCTGTAATATATCCCAAATTCTGTGCTGTTACAGAAACATCCACCTTGCTCAAACCGGATTTATGAATCCAACTCTGAGGCAAGGAATACGACAGGCTTATTTCACGAAAAGCCAAATAATCGCCACGATAACAATTAATGTCCGATATTCTGTCATAATTACGTTTGCCCAAAAAGTCAGCCCATCCATACACCGGATATTTTCCATTCGGATTACTTTCCGACCAGGAATCTTTAACTAAAGAAATGGTATTAAATGTTCCCTGCATATTACCCATAATCCAAGGAGTTTTCCAATCATGTACCCAATAGCCTAAAGCATAATCCAAACGGCAGTTCAAAGTTAACCCTTTCCATGAAGTATTAATGTTAAAGCCTCCGGTCCAATGAGGTATCGTATTACCCAATTTCACCCGGTCATAATCATCAATCACACCATCCCCATTCACATCCTGCCATTTCACATCACCAGCCTGTATAGGCAGTCCTTTCTCCTTTTCGGCATCCGACAATTTAGCCCAAGCTTCAGGGCCATAAAGCACTTTGGCATCTGCTCCATTTTCCGTATAAGTGGATCTGTCTATCAGATTGCCTGGAATCTCACTCTCACTCTTATAAATACCAAGAGATTTAAAGGCGTAAATCACACCATATTCCTGTCCTTCCTGATAACCACCTACCCATTGTCTTTCATAGGTACCATCTGCCAGCTTGCGTCCCGTATAAACCTGATAGGCATCCTGCATATTATTCGGCAATCCATTGTACGGTAATGAGATAATCTTATTCTTATTATAAGCGGTATTCATACTAACTGTAAATTTCCAATCTTTGGTACGCAAAACATTGGCAGTCAATTCCAACTCCATACCTTGGTTTTGTACTTCTCCATTGTTAGAAAGGAAAGAAGAAACTCCGCTATGAGAAGGCAGGGTGATTTCTGCAAATTTATCCTGTGTATGTCTATTATAATAGGTGAAGTTCAAGATATATTTGTTATTCAGAAAACCAATATCGAAACCTGTCTCGAATGTGTACGATTTTTCCCATCTCATGGTGGGATTAGGCAAATCGTTTATCATCAAAGGAACTTTGCCATTATAGTTGGGTACTATTTTACCATCTTTATCTTTCATAATACCATAAGAACCTTGAACCGTATAATAATCAAGTCCTGTCACTACATTACCATTAGCATCCAGTACACCAGACACATTTCCATTGGCTCCGTAACTAGCACGAATTTTAGCATAAGAAAGTACATTGCTACAAGACTCCATAAAATTCTCTCTACTCAATACCCAACCGGCTGATATACCGGGAAAGGTTCCCCAACGGTTATCTTTTGGCAGTTTGGAGTATCCGTCGCGACGTAAAACAAGGCTCAGCAAATATTTGGACTTATAATCATAATTCACTCTGCCAAAGAATGAAAGAATACGCTGTCTGTAATGCCAAGAATCTATTTGCCGCACTCCGGCAGCAGTCGAAGTATAATTCAAATCCTGAAAATCAGATAATGGAGATCCATAACCAGATGCCGAAAAACCTTTCTTGTATGAGTCATAATATTCTACACCTACCATCGCATCCATAGAATGATCTTGCCGGAATGTAGTCTGATAATTCAAGATTCCATTGTAAGTCTGGTCTAAAAGCCGTTCATGTTTGTTGGAAGTACTATGATTAGTATCATACACCGGTCCTGTAGCTACAATATAGTCCCCTTTGAAGAACTCTCTGCTATCATCAAAATAGAACCAAGTTCCTGTGGTCTTGAATGTCAATCCTTTCATTATATTAAAGGTAAAAGACTGGCTCAGATTAAACTTGTCCGTATTATTATCATAATTCAATGCATCCTCATACACTTTCACTGTAGTCCAGCCACGAGCATAAGAAGCCACGGCAGGGCCTGCCAACCAATCACCGTCCGGACTTTTCACACGGAATGTAGGAGGAACGGACAAGGTAGTACTGAAAAAATTACCTTCACCGGCATATCCTGCACCACCATCGTCCCATTTGGCATCGGTAAATGTCAAAGAAGAATTAGAAGTAAGCCAAGGCTTAATTTTATAATCTGCATTGATCGTGAAGTTCAAACGGTGATACCAGTTGTTCATCGCATTTCCTTCGCTGCGATTATAGCCTAGGCTTGCATAATAATGTCCTTTATCATTGCCACCGGATACACTCAAGTTATAATCCTGAGTAATAGCCGGAGATTTGATATTATAATCTTTCAGTTGATTATCACAATAAATCAATTTTTGTCCCGGATTCACCGGGTCATCCATTGTCTGCCAACCTTGTTTTAACAGGAAAGCCAGGTCATCTGTATAATTCATAACACCCCATACAGCTGTATTATCCTTATTACCATTAAGTACATTCCCTTTTTCATCAAAATATCTGTTTCCCGTTCCGTAAGGCTGTGTTCCGGATAAAGTCGCATCACTGGCAAATCCATGCCAAGCACCCGATTTATCCTGCCATATATGCGAAGACCGATAAAATGCCGAACGCATATAATACAAATAATCATGAGCATTCAAAAATTCATACTGGCTATGAAAAAAATTGAAACCGACTTTCGCACTCAAATTTATTTCCGTATGTCCTTCCGAACCTCTTTTAGTAGTAACAAGAATTACACCATTGGAAGCACGCGCACCATAAATAGCCGTAGCACCAGCATCTTTCATGACCTCCAAAGACTCGATATCCTCCGGATTCACATCACTCAACGACTCGCGTACAGCACCATCGATAATAACCAAAGGTGAACCGCTACCATCCAGATTGGTACCACCACGAAGCACCAAAGTAGGAGTGGAATTCGGATTACCGCTAGTTTGCTGTACCCTTAATCCTGCCACTGCACCAGAGAGTGCTTGCGCCGGATTAGTATGGGCCCCCGTACTTAAAGTAGAATTGTCAACTTTAGCAATGGAATTAGTCATCTTAGAACGAAGTTGTGTGCCCCCATAACCTGTTATCACCACTTCATCCAAAGTCTTATTGTCTTCCTGCAGCTGAACATTCAGAAACGTTTTTTTCCCTACCAACATTTCTTGGGTCAGATAACCGATATAAGAAAAGACCAAAGACGTTTTTTCACTTACCACTAACGTAAACCGGCCGTCTATATCAGTTATAGTACCATTGGTAGTACCTTTCTCTATTATATTAGCCCCAATAATTGCTTCTCCTTTGGCATCGGTCACTATACCTTTGACAGTCACTTTATCTTGTTGCATAACAATGGGACGCGTTTCTTCTCTAGAAATGGCCTTGCGAATTATTACTTGTCTGTCACGGATATGATATTCCAAATCAGTACCGGCAAACATTTGTTTCAGTACCTCCTCTATTGTTTTATTTCGTACATCCACATTGACACGACGAGACAAATCAATATCTGTACGATATATAAAAATAAATTGACTATTCTTTTCTACCCAATTAATCACACTCTTCAAAGTCTGGTTCTCCATGGAAACGGTAAAGCTGGTTTGTTCCGCATAACTCATTTCCGCAAAAGCCTCTTCATAACCTGTAAATGTTAAAATCATGGCTAAACTCATACATTTTGTGAATTTAGGCATGAGTTTTATTCTATTCGTGTATTTTTTCATATATTTGATTGTTTTTTCTATTTATTTCAAGGTAAATAATTAAACAACGATTCAGTGACCAGATAGTACGGCAAATACTGTCTGGTTTTCTTTTTTTACATCCTTCTTTTATTCCATAGGCTAAAGTATTTTAAGGTTCAACAATTCTCATTTAAGGCTCACATAGATTTCATCTTTATCATTTATTGTATAATGCAATGATAATGAAAGACATAAGTTATCCATAACATTGGTAATATCTGTTTGAAGATCCAGTTTTCCTGACAATGACAAGGTCGTAATCTCTGCATCATACCGTATTTTACACCCATAATACCGCTCAAGCTTCTTTAAAACATCTCCTACGGGTCTTTGATGAAGCAGCAATAAATTATCCTTCCAACTGATGTATTCGGACACATCAACCTTACGTACCTGCGTTTTATTGCCTTTAATATCCACCAATTGATTAGGTGCTAATCTTACTTTGCTCTTATTCTCAGTAGTTACTTCCACGCTTCCACGTACTAAAACAACAGATGCAGCCTCATCCTCCCTATAGGCACAGACATTAAACGAAGTACCCAGCACGCGTATATCAAACTCTCTTGTTTTGACAACAAATGGGCAATCCTTCCTTTTGGCTACATCCAGATAAACCTCCCCCTCTACCAAGATTTCACGTTTCCGTTCTTCAAAAATATCCGGATATATCACTTTACTACCTGAATTTATATAAATTCTAGTACCATCAGAAAAAGTAATATCAGCTCTTTTCCCATTAGGAACCATTATTTGATGCATTTCATTCTTTACAGATGAAGCCTGGGATATTTTAGTATTTAATGCATACTGCTGAATATTCGAACTTCCTAAAGTATCATATTTTAAAGAAGCATCATTTTTCAGATTCATAGCTTGGTTATCTGTTATCAGAATCACCTCATCACCGCAAATGGAAGTCGTGTCATTCAGCAATGCTATATCAAGCTCCGTACCCTCATCAACATTGGTACTCCACCAGTTCATAACTAAAGCCAAAGCAATCGCTGCCGCTATCGACAAAGACCACCTATAAATATGACGTCTGTGGGGAACCTTTTTTTCCCTTCCTACTCGTTTCATCACGTCCTGAAAAGATTTGTCTACATCAACAGATTCCAGTTCATCTGCTTCCCGAATCTTCTCAGTCAGGCATTGAACTGTTTTACGAAATTCATCTGAATTATATATTGTTTTTTTATTTTTCATCGAAAAACCTTTTTATTAAGAAAACGGTGCCCGATAAAAAAGGTACTCATAAAAAAGAAAAGAAATCACACTTTTCTTTGCATGAGCCTTCGCAAAACCAATAGACAAACCTTATATGACAAATAAAAGAACTTATTCATCACACAAATATCACTTCATTCCATGAAAACATGCCCAAATGATAAAACAACAATGATTGACTACTCGCTAAATCAAGAGAAGTGAAAAGCCCAAACACTACGCACAGGCACATGAACACAATGCACCAAGATACTGAAAATCCATATGGTTGAAACAGAGAAAAAGAATTCACGCAAACGTGCCAATGTACGCGACAAAAGATTCTTGCTTGATTGAGGATTCATACCTAAGATAGCGGATATTTCCTGATGGCTCAATTCTTTTACATAATATAAATACAGAATTTCACGCTGACGACCGGAAAGACGTGAAATTGCCTTAGCCAGCCTTCTTTCATTCTTCACATCCACATCATCTTTCTTAAATAAAGAATTTATTATTTCTTCGCCCATCGGAAAAAACTCATGGCATTCTTCAATCACTTCCATAGGACGTAAAGACTGAAACGCATCCAGCAGTTTATTTCTAAAAGAACAAAGCAAATACGCTTTTACATTATCAGTATAATGCAAATTCCTACAATTTAAAATCAACTTGACGAACAGATTCTGTATGGTATCGGCAACCAGCTCTCTGTCACCTACCATACGAATTCCATAGGAATACAATAACGAATAATAGCGTCGATAAACTTCTTCAAATGCCGCCGTTTCTCCTTTAATAAAAGATTCCCAAAGTTTAGTTTCACCATGTGTTCTATCAACCATAATACTAGCTCCTTAAAAACTTATTGAGCTTGCTCAGAGTTAAACTTAACAAGAAGGCAATATAAGAGATGAATCATGTAATGAATTCATCTCTTACTTTATAATACCTACATATTATTCAAACAGTTTACTGCGCGACAACATACAAGCACCGATGATCCCGGCTCTTTCTTTCAATTTAGATTCTACAATAACAGAATCACGGTTCATCAAGTTCAGTGTATATTTTCGAATAGCTGTAGTGATGGGTTGTGTCAAATAATCACCTGTACGTGACAATGCACCACCAATAATGACTAGCTCCGGATTAAATATATTAATAAGTCCCGCTACATGGCGACCTAATTTCACTCCGATTTCTTCCACCAGTTCAATACACAGCAAATCTTCCTTATTTACCGCATCAATGATATCATCCAAGGTCAAATCTTCCAAATTTTTCTTGGTATTGGAGATAATAGAGTTTTCACCATTATTAATATGTTCCAACAGAATACGATGCAAAGCAGCCCCCGAAACTTCCGTTTCTATGCATCCTTTTTTCCCACAATGGCAGATAATCTCATTCTCATATCCAAAATTATGCCCGAATTCGCCAGAGAAACCAGATTTTCCTTTATAAATCTTTCCATCAATGATAATTCCCATACCCAATCCCCAACTGACATTGATAAAGATGATATTCTTCTCACCTTTCACAACACCTTGCATATACTCACCGTAAATCATAGCACGAGTGTCGTTATCAATAGAAACACGATAACCACCCACCTTTTCTGATATGACATCCGTCAACGGGCGCTCATCAAAATTGAATATACTGTAACTATATCCCAAATCCGGATTCACACGCCCGGAAAGATTTACATTAATATTTAATATCTTATCTTTCTCAACACTGACTTTTTGAAGAAAATGTTTAATCAACTTACACAATTCGTCTAAACTCTCAGGGGTATTCTTCGCTTTAAAAGGAACATTCATTTTTAGCTGAACTACATCTCCTTTAAAATTTATCAACCCTAAGTTAATGGAAAACTGACGCACTTCAACACCTACAAAATATCCGGAATCTGCATTCAAACCATACAAACTGGGATGTCTTCCCCCACTGGTTTCCAGCTTTCCATAGTCGTTAATGTAACCTTCCTCACACATTTCATCAATGAATTTTGTAACTGTAGGCACACTTAAATCCATCTCTCTTGCTAAATCAGTAATCGTAGAGCTTCCATTATAAATATAATGGGTAATGATTTTCTTCTTCATCACAGCCATCTTTGAGCCCTTTTCAATTTCTTTCAACAAATTCTCACCCATAATAAAATATTCCGTTAATGTCCACAAATATAGTTATTTTTTTATGAAATCAAATCACATTTAAAGAGAATTTTCAAAAATTATTTTAGAAGATGTAAGCTAATTATCATTTTTTGTAACAATTCCATTTTCCATATACATTTAAAGAACGTTTCTAAGTCGCTTATTTATCTTTCTATTTATTAAAAGAGTGATTATTAATAAATAAATTTAGTTTTTACTTGTTGTTTTCATAAATCATTTATATATTTGCACGCAACATGATTAAGTAATATAAAATATTCATTTCAAATAAATTAAAGGCTATGGAAAAGATTCACGGATTAATTGACGCACCTTTTACTCCCTTTTATGAGAACGGAGAAGTAAATTATGAACCTATTGAAGCCTATTGCCAACTATTGGTTAGAAACGGACTTCAAGGCGTATTTATCAATGGTTCTTCCGGAGAGGGCTATATGCTGACAGAAGACGAACGCATGAAACTGGCTGAACGTTGGATGGAAGTAGCACCCGAAGGATTCAAAGTCATTGTCCATGTAGGAAGCACTTGTGTAAAATCAAGCAAACGTCTGGCAGAACACGCTCAGAAAATCGGAGCATGGGGTATCGGAGCAATGGCACCTCCTTTCCCGAAGGTAGGACGCATTGAAGAATTGGTGAAATACTGCGAAGAAATAGCATGCGGCGCTCCTGCACTTCCTTTCTATTTTTATCATATCCCAGCTTTCAATGGAGCATACCTCTCAATGGTAGCATTCTTGGAAGCCGTAGACGGTCGCATTCCTAATTTCGCCGGTATCAAATATACTTTCGAAAGCCTGTATGAATACAACCAATGCCGTTTATATAAAAATGGCAAATTTGACATGTTGCACGGCCAGGATGAAACGATCCTTCCTTGTCTGGCTATGGGCGGTGCACAGGGCGGTATCGGTGGAACAACCAACTATAACGGCAAAGAACTCACAGGTATTATCGAAGCATGGAAAGCCGGTGATCTGGAACTGGCACGCGAACGCCAGAATTTCGCACAGGAAGTTATCAATGTCATCTGTCACTATCGTGGAAACATCGTTGGCGGTAAACGCATCATGAAACTGATCGGGCTGGATTTAGGAAAGAACCGGACTCCGTTCCAGAACATGACAGATGAGGAAGAAGCTGCCATGAAAGCCGAACTGGAAGCAATCAATTTCTTCGAAAGATGTAACAAATAAACCTGAACCACGATGTTTTCAATAGACTATATAAAAGAATGGTCGGAATCATACAAAACAGATCTGACCACCAATATCATGCCGTTTTGGCTGAAATACGGGCTGGACAAGGTCAATGGAGGTATTTATACCTGCGTTGACCGAAACGGCAGCTTGATGGACACCACCAAATCAGTGTGGTTCCAAGGAAGATTTGCTTTTATCTGTTCCTATGCGTATAATAATATAGAAAAGAACGAAGCATGGCTGGCAGCAGCTAAAAGTACAATAGACTTTATAGAAGCGCATTGTTTTGACTCTGACGGACGTATGTATTTCGAAGTGACTGCCGAAGGCACTCCCTTGCGCAAACGCCGTTATATTTTCTCGGAGTCATTCGCAGCCATCGCCATGTCGGAATATGCCATCGCATCCGGTGACCAGACGTATGCCGTAAAAGCATTAGACTTGTTCAAACGGATGCAGTATTTTATGGAAACACCAGGCATACTCCCTCCAAAATATCTGGATACTCTTCCTATGAAAGGACATTCCATCACAATGATCCTGATTAATGTAGCATCACGTATCCGCCAGGCCATTCAAGATGAAAGCTTCAACGGACAGATTGACGCTTCCATCGCCCAACTGCGCAAAGATTTCATGCATCCCGAATTCAAGGCGTTGCTTGAAACGGTAGGCCCCCATGGAGAATTCATCGACAGCAACATGGGCCGCACCATCAATCCGGGACATTGTATCGAGACAGCCTGGTTTCTGCTGGAAGAAGCCAAATACCGTAATTGGGACAAAGATATTACGGAGTTGGCCCTCACTATCCTTGATTGGTCTTGGGAGTGGGGATGGGACAAAGAATTCGGAGGTATCATCAACTTCAAAGACTGCAAGAACCTTCCGCCACAGGATTATTCCCAAGACATGAAATTCTGGTGGCCTCAGACAGAGGCTATCATCGCTACTTTGTATGCATATTTAGCAACCGGAAATGAAAAATACCTTGACATGCACAAGCAAATCAGCGATTGGACATACACCCATTTCCCTGATAAAGAGTGTGGAGAATGGTTTGGATATCTCCATCGTGACGGCACGCCTGCACAAATGGCCAAGGGTAACCTGTTCAAAGGCCCGTTCCACATTCCAAGAATGATGATCAAGGGCTATACATTGTGCAAGGAAATACTCGACAACAAAAAATCACATTTATAAAGCCCTTTATCTATTAGCATGAAAAACAGTAAAATTTATCCTTGGGTTGTAGTAGGATTATTATGGGGTGTTGCCCTGTTGAATTACATGGACCGGCAAATGTTGTCCACAATGAGAGATGCCATGGCGGTGGATATCACCGAGCTTCAGTCAGCTGCCAATTTTGGGCGACTGATGGGAGTCTTTCTTTGGATATATGGCTGTATGAGCCCTATAGCCGGAATGGTGGGCGACCGCATGAACCGCAAATGGCTTATTGTTGGCAGTTTGTTTGTATGGTCGGCCGTCACTTATCTGATGGGAATCGCCGACACCTATAATGAAGTTTTTTTCCTTCGCGCCTTGATGGGAATCAGCGAAGCGCTCTATATTCCTGCCGGATTATCGCTTATCACAGATTATCACCAAGAGAAAACACGGTCATTAGCCGTAGGTATCCATATGACAGGTCTATACGTAGGCCAAGCCTTGGGGGGATTCGGAGCTACGGTGGCCAGCGCTTATACGTGGGAAACGACTTTCCATTGGTTTGGTATCATCGGCATCGCTTATAGCGTGGTCTTGATCATCTTCTTACACGATAAGAAAGATCATGTCGAACAAGCCGTAAAACTGGAAAATTATCCGAAAGAGAATCCGATTTCCGGTGCGTTTAAAGGATTAGGGATGTTATTCACGAACATCGCTTTTTGGATCATTCTTCTTTATTTCGCCACGCCGAGCTTACCGGGTTGGGCGACAAAGAACTGGCTCCCTACCCTATTCGCTGAAAATCTCTCGTTGGATATGTCCGAGGCCGGTCCGTTATCTACATTCACGATCGCTATCTCTTCCTTTATAGGGGTAATCGCCGGAGGTATTTTATCCGATAAATGGATCCAGCGGAATGTCCGGGGACGTGTATACACAGGCGCCATTGGTTTGGCATTAACGATGATTATCGGCGGTGGTCTTTGCTTCGGTATCGGTTATGGTATATTCGACGCCAATAATATGCCTATCCTTTGCCAATTCATCTCCCCCCGTTATCGGGCTACAGCCTATGGAATTATGAATATGACCGGTGTATTTGCCGGAGCCGCCATCACGGATATACTAGGAAAATCTACCGACGCTGGTAATCTTGGCCATGACTTCGCCATGCTAGCCGGATTGGTACTCATCGCACTTTTAATCCAAGTGATCTTCTTACGTCCGAAAGTCGCTAATATGACCGACGAATGCTAATTAATCTCATCCAATAAACTAAATAAACAACAAAAAAGTAATTCATTATGAAGAAGAATCTACTGCTCTTAATGCTTGCGCTCCTACTTCCGGCATTTATGTACGGACAAGAGCAGACAGTCTCCGGAACAGTGCTGGATACCTACAACATGGGTGTCCCCGGTGCGTCTATCGTTGAAAAAGGCACGACAAATGGAACGATTACCGATTTCGACGGTAATTACACTCTCACCGTATCCAACAAGAACGCCACATTAGTATTTTCTTTCATTGGGTACAAGACACAAGAAGTTCCAGTAGCCGGAAAGGCCAAAGTAGACGTGATCCTACAAGAAAACGCCGAACAGCTAGACGAAGTAGTGGTAACCGGTTACGGTGGCTCACAAAAGAGAGCGACCTTGACAACCTCTATCTCT
>OKVA01000217.1_pt1 | contig 25612 bp, 26 predicted proteins | sample 1606741 | NCBI WGS metagenome assembly OKVA01 (sample SAMEA3882528, study PRJEB24775) | human gut metagenome | biome: human-associated habitat; feature: intestine environment; material: feces | place: Netherlands | collected 2009/2010 | reverse complement strand
TAGATAAAGTATAATAAACAGTTTCCTTATACTTAGTATCATTCTTAATACCATAATATTTAATAATAGGTTTTTCACTATCCTCACTATTAGGATAAGTAGCCTTAAGCACTAAATAATAAGTACCAATATCTAAATTATCTAAATATAAACCATCATTAATAAGATTAGAAATATAATAATTAATCTTACCACCATCAGTATCAGAAGTAATTTCTATATCTTTATCCTCACCATTATATAAAGTAAGACATAAACTATCATAATTCTTATCTTTAATATCAATATTACCTTCTATATTAAAATGATTACCATAAACATAATATTTAGAAGCATTACTAACCTCTTCTTCTAAATTAAGTTTAGGTACTTTACTTTTAATATAATTAACATATACAAAATAACCACCGCACCCCAAAATAACAATTACAAATAAAAATCCTAGTATCTTTTTCATTTATTTATCTCCTATATTAATAGCAAGTAGTCTGTTAAGTTCTACTGCATACTCTGTTGGTAATTCTTCTCTAAATGCTGATATAAATCCCATAATAATAAGTTCTTTAGCCTTATCCTCATCAAGTCCTCTACTCATCAAATAAAATAACTTATCTTCACTAATCTTTGATACTGTTGCCTCATGTTCCATAAAGGAACTATTATTATTAACAATATTAGTAGGAATAGTATCACTCTTAGATTTATCATCAAGAATCAAAGTATCACATTTAACTGAAGCCTTTGAGCCAATTGCATTCTTCGTAATTTTAACAGTACCTCTATAAGTAGCATTACCACCACCTGATGCAATAGATTTAGATATAATATTACTCTTTGTATATTTACCCAAATGAATCATTTTAGCACCAGAATCTTGTATCTGACCACTACCAGCAGCAGCAACACTAATACAAGTACCTTTCGCATAATCACCTTTTAAAATACAAGCAGGATATTTCATATTAGTCTTAGAACCAACATTACCATCAATCCATTCCATTAAACCATTCTCTTCAACGATAGCCCTTTTAGTAACTAAGTTATATACATCCGTAGACCAATTCTGTACAGTACTATATCTACACTTACTATTCTTACCAACAAATATTTCAACTACTGCTGCATGAAGAGAATCCTCTGTATAAGTAGGAGCAGTACATCCCTCCATATAATGAACACTACTATTATCATCAACAATAATAAGCGTTCTCTCAAACTGTCCCATATTCTTACTATTAATTCTAAAATAACTCTGAAGAGGTCTATCAAGTTCCGTATTAGGAGGAATATAAATAAAAGTTCCTCCACTCCATACAGCACCATTTAAAGCTGTAAATTTATTCTCATTATATTTAACTAAAGTATTAAAGTATTTTTTAAATAATTCAGGATACTCTCTTAAAGTACTATCAGTATCCATAAAGATAACATTCTTTTTCTTTAACTCCTCATTCATATTATGATAAATAACTTCACTATCATATTGAGCCCCCATACCATCTAAGTATTTTGCTTCAGCAGAGATAACACCCAAATCATCAAAAATATTTCTAACATCACAAGAAATATTATTCCAATTATCTGTTAAATTATTCTCTCTCTCTTTATAATAAGTAATGTTATCATAATCAATATCAAGTTTAGGTCCAAAATTAGGATTATTACTCTTTAAAAAAGCATCAAGAGATCTAAGTCTAAAATCAAGCATCCATTTAGGTTCTCCCTTAATACTAGATATTTTTTCTACTACTTCTTTAGTTAATTTCATTTATATCACCTTGCACCCTTATTATATAAAATAAAATCCAATAAGTAAAGAAAAAAACTATCTATTTACAATAAATAGACAGTTTAATTACTTATATTAGACCTACTACTAAAACCATTCATATAATAATCAGGAATTTTACCCTGCACAACTTTCATAGCGATAGGAATACTAGCATCAATATTAATTTCTTCACTAATAATAGGTAAAATAATTCTCGTATCAACTTTAACATCAATCATTAATTTAATTAAAGCATTATTAATACCATATTCTGTAACATCCGTAGAAAATCCAGTAACTACATCTCCCACTAAAGATAACTTAACTGGAATTTTAGGACCAAGATTATATAAAAGACTAGAACCAGTAACCATACCAAAAGGAATATAAGTAATAATACCCTTATCAAGCAAATCCATATCATAAGCATCTAAACTATTAAGAGGAAGTTCTAACATATCAATCTTTCCTTCTTCAATAGCCCTAAGATTAAGTTCAATTAAACTAGTCATAGTACTAAGTATTTTAGAAGAATTCTTACTATTAAAATCAATTAAAACAATTTCCCCTTTATCATTATAAACAATATCAAAAATATCATCAGCCCATGAATCACTCATCTGTTTAGTAATAGCCTTATTAATAACTAAAACAGTAAGTTTCCTAGTTTCAGCCTCAGCATAAGCCATAAGTACATCTCTGGATTTATTAGAATAATAATTAATAAATATAATAATAAATAATACTAGAAATATAAAAATAACAATAATAGTATTAATAACTTTACTTTTTTTCCTTTTATTATTCTTCAGTAACATTCTCATACTAAATTATATGAAATAACCCTATTTAAAAGAAATAAAACCTCCAGTAATACTCAAAGTATCATATCCAAAAGCATTAAGTCTCTTACTAATCTCTAAACTTTGTTTGCCCTCTTCACAATAAAGATAATATCTCTTATTCTTATTCAAATAATGAGAATAATTATTAAGTAAATTATAATAAGGTATATTAATAGCATTCTTAACATGAGAAATACTATATGAATAATTATCTCTAATATCAATAATAATAGGACTACTAATTTTCTTTAATTCATAAATAGAAATCGTATTCATATCACACCTCAATATAATATATACTAAATATAAATAAGTGAAAAGTAAAATAGTACAAATTTTTCATACCTTTCACTAAAAGCCAAAGTCTTTTAGTGTTACTTCTAGCCTGTAGTCCAGAAGTAAAAATTATAAAATATGTATTGGTGTGAAATACTTTCTAACTAAAATATTATCCAAAGAAAAAAACTTAAGAATAATTTTAAGTAATTATAAACTAAGTAATTTTTTAGCTGTCCTAACCATTTGAGCAGAATATCCCATCTCGTTATCATACCAAGAAATAACTTTAACCATTTGTTTACCATCATGTTCTACTACTTTAGTTAAAGATAAATCTGCTAGTGCACCACAAGTAGTACCAATAACATCAGAAGAAACAATTGGATCAGTAGTAGTAACTAAAGTCTCACTAGCATTATTTATAAATGCACTATTAATTTCTTCTACGGTAACTTTCTCAGTAAGCTCTAAAGATAAATCAATTAAGCTACCATCAGATACTGGTACCCTAATAGCACCACCACTAAGTTTACCATCTAAACTTGGAATTACTTTACCAATTGCAATAGCAGCCCCAGTAGAAGTAGGAACAATATTCATTGCACATGCTCTGCCTCTTCTTTCTTTAATACCTTTTTTATGTGAAACATCTAAAGTAACTTGATCATTAGTATAAGCATGAATTGTAGTCATAAATCCTCTTTCAATACCAAAATTATCATCAAGTACTTTAACAATTGGTGCTAAACAATTAGTAGTACAAGAAGCTGCTGATACAATAACATCATCACTAGTTAATATATCATCATTAACATTATAAACAATAGTCTTCATATCTCCCTTACCAGGAGCACTAATAAGTACTTTCTTAGCACCTGCCAAAATATGTTTATTAGCATCTTCCTTCTTAGTAAACTTACCAGTACATTCAAATACTAAATCAATGCCAAGTTCTCCCCACGGAAGATTACTAGGATCCATCTCACTATATACTCTAGTTTTCTTACCATCAACAATAATACCTTCTTCATCAAAAGTAATATCTTTATCATAAGTTCTATGATTAGTATCATATCTAAGTAAATAAGCAAGTTCTTCACTACTAGATAAATCATTAATAGCTACTACATCAAAGAAATCATCCTCTTTCATTAATCTATATACTAATCTACCAATTCTACCAAAACCATTTATTGCTATTTTCATTTCTATCATCTCCTAAGTATATTATATATTATTTTATCCAAAATATAAAATATTTTCTTTTCTACTTTACACTTTTTTGATACTTTAATAACCTAAATATCATGCAAACACTTATTAATACCATTACCAATAATCATAGAAAGTTTATCAATAACAAAATCAACCTCTTTAGGAGTAACAATGAAATTATAATTAACAGATGCAAGAACCTCCTCAATTAAACTTTTCTTATCAGTATCAGATAATTCTCCTATCATACCAAGAATATCTCTTTTCTCTTCTAAATTTAAATCCTTATCTTTTATTTTATCTACATAATTACTTCTACTAAAAATAAGTTTGTTTTTACTTTGATTATCTTTAATATAAGAAATATGTTTGAATAAATAATTAATAGTATCATATACAATAACAGAAGCCTCTACTACTGTAGGAACCCCAATAGCAATAACAGGAATACCCATAGTATCATAACTAATTTCTTTTCTCATATTACCAACACCGCTACCAGGATGAATACCAGTATCAGTAATCTGAATACTCTTATTAACTCTATCCATACTGCCAGCAGCAAGAGCATCAACTACTACTACCATATTCGGCTTAACTTCATTAATAACAGCCTTAATATAATCACCAGTCTCTATCCCAGTGCATGCCATAACACCTGGACAAAAACCAGCTACTTCTTTAATACCTTTACTAATATCTTCACCAAGTACAAATAAATGTCTAGTAATAATTAAATTATCAATAACTTTAGGTCCCAAACTATCAGGAGTACTCTTATCATTACCAAGACCAATAACAAGAATATTATTATTATCACCAACAAAATCATTAAACACTTTAATAAAAATTTCCTCTATCCTATCACAATTTTCTTTATCTGTAGCATCATTAAATAAAATAGTAACATACTTACCCTTCTTTCTATCAATAAGTTTACTACTTTCATCATCAATATTAACACTAGTAACAGAAATATTTCCGTAATTCTCTGTTTTAGTATCAATATAATTATCATTATCAGTAATACTTTCAAGTATCAAATCAGTCCTAATATTATACTTGTTTAAGTCAATTTCATGTCCCATATCTATCACCAGTAATATTTTTTGCAAAAAACACCAAAAATATTTGCTTTTTCTATAATTTTTTGGTAAAATTATAATTAGTTTTGGAAGGAGATGAATTTTTATGGCAAATGTTAAAAATGCAAAGAAAAAAATAATTCAAATAAGAAAAACAACTTTAGCACATCAACAATTAAAGTCTACTGTTAAAAATGCTATTAAAGAAACAGACAAAGCTGTATTAGCAGGAAATAAAGAACTAGCAGACAAATCATTAAAGAAAGCAATTAAAGCTTTAGATAACGCTAAAGTTAAAGGTTTAGTTCATAAAAATAAAGTTGATAGAGAAAAATCAAGATTAACTAAAAAAGTAAATACTATGGAAGTAAAATAATTACTTCTTTTTTTTACATAAAAAAATGAGATATTACTCTCATTTAATTATTCTATTTAAACATTATCACTATATTTAGTAACGACATATTTACCATCTATCTTCTCTATCTTAGAAGAAATAGTAAGTAAGTTACTAGGAGTATTATCTCCCACTGAATAATAAGAAATAACAACTTCCACATCAAAACTATCATTACCTAAATTTAAAACATCATATTTAGTATTATCATTATTAATCATATTTTCATTTCTAAGGTAAGCTAAATCAACACCTTTATGAGCTACCATACAATATAATTTACCATCTTTTTCTTGATACTTATTATTATCAAAATACTCATTAATAAGTTCACTACTAATATTTTCTTCCAAATATTTTTTAACTTCACTAACACTCTTAAATTCAGAAGATAAATCATAAGTATCATTACCTATAGTCAAAAAGTCCGCATCTTCATCAAATTCACCACAGTAACCATATAGTCCTCTCTTTTGATTAGCCAAACTAATCATAACAGGCATCTTCTCTTTACTAATAGTAATTGCTTCTTCCTTAGAAATAGTTTTATCATTCTTATCATTATTGTTTTTATTATTATCTATATTAGTATTATCTTCTACTAAATCATCATTCTTATTATTAAAATCAATTTTTTTAGTAGTCAGTAAATAAACAAATAAACTAAGTAACAATATAACTATAATCATAATTATAGTACCAACATTACTCTTTCTCTTCTTTCTTTTTCCCATACCTATCCTCCTACTAAATTATATCAAAAAAATATAAAAAAAGAAAGAGAAAAATCTTCTCTTCCTACATCATATTTTCTAGGTCACTAATAGCTTTAGTTTTAGCGGAATTCATCTTTCTAACTAACTTCTTCATATTACCATTTTTTATATTTGTGTATAGAGCGGCGCTCCCAACTCCAATACCTAATCCCATTAAAGCCATACCTGTCTTAGATTTCATAATCTCACCTCTCTAAAATATGATTGGTATTTAATATACCAATCATATTATTAACCATATATCAATAATTATACTATTCATTATAAAAATTAATAATAAAATCTTTTAAAGTAGTTTTTCTATTATCAACATAATCATTATTAATACCATAAATAAAAGCATTCGAGTCTCCCACTATAACAAGACTTTTTTTAGCTCTAGTAACACCAGTATAAACAAGTTTGTTATAAAGCATTCTCTTAAAAGAATTAACAACAGGCATAATAACCATATCAAATTCACTACCTTGTGCTTTATGAATACTAATTGCATATCCATGTCTAAAATTAATAAATTTATCTGGTGTATACTCAACAATATTACCATCATAATTAATATTAATCTGATTAATTATCTTTTTATCTTTAGAAATAATAATATCTTCAATATATCCAATATCACCATTATAAACATTATTATCTGGATCATTAACAAGTTGTAATACCTTATCACATTCTCTAAAAGTAACATTTCTAATTTTAATTTCTTTTTTATTTTTACTACTAGGATTAAACAATTCTTGTAGCATAATATTAAGATTATCAATACCATTTAAAGACTTATACATAGGAGCTAATATTTGTACTTCCTTATCAGTATATCCTTTTTCAATAGCTTTTTTAACAACTTCTTTAATATAACTACCAGCATTATCATTATCACTACTAATAAATAAATAATCATCTTTTTTAATAAATAAATCTTCACTAATATTTTTATTCTTAATATCATAAGCTAAGTTAAGAATATATGAGTCTTCACTTTGTCTATATATTTGATTAAGTCTAATTACAGGCAAGCAATCACTATCAATAATATCTTTAAGTATCTGTCCTTCACTAACACTAGGTAATTGATAGTAATCTCCTACTAAAATAAGTTTAGCATCTCTTCTAATACCCTTAAATAAAGCTTCCATAAGTAAAGTATCAATCATACTAACTTCATCGACAATAATATATTTTTGGCCATTTGGAGAATATTCATCGGTAGCAAAAGTATTAGTATCCTTATCCCATCCTAAATATTTATGAATAGTACTAGCACTAATACCAGTAGTTTCCATAAGTTTCTTACTAGCTCTCCCTGTTGGAGCAAGAAGTGCAATATCATCTTTTTTTAATTTTTTTTCATGAATGAGAATATTAACAATTGCCTTAACAATTGTAGTCTTACCAGTTCCAGGTCCACCAGTAATAATAGTAATATTATTATTAACTCCAGAATATATAGCCTTCTTTTGTATTTCATCATACTTAATTTTATCATCTTTTTCTTTATTATTAATATATTTATCAATACTAATATTACTATTAATACTCATATCATTAAGAAAACAAAGTCTTTCACAAATATATTTTTCAGCATCATAAAATTTTCTTAAATAATATCTCTTATCTTCAATAATAATTTTTTTATTCTTAACAAGTTTCACCATCAAATAGTCAAATTTTTCATTACTAATATTAACATAATTAGATAACATATTAGATATTTCTTCCAAAAATAAATAAGTATCTCCATTATTAAAACACAATTCTTTCATAATATAGATAATTAATGCCTTAATTCTTCTTTCATCATCTTCATTAATTCCCATGCCAAGAGCAATTTCATCAATCTTAACAAAAGACATTTCATCACTATCAATAAGCTCATATATATTATTATTAACAGTATCTAATATTTTATTATTATACTTATTTAAAAAAGATAAAGAATCTCTCATATCAAAACCGAGTTTAGTAAGTTCCATAACAATATTAGAAGTACTTTGATAATCCAATAAAACATTGTATATTCTATTAATTTTATTTTCCCCAAGTCTAGGTATCAATTGAAGACAATCTTTGTTTTCAAGTATTTTATTAATAGTATCCTCATGAAAAGTATCAACAATCTTTTTAGCAGTCTTTTCTCCAATTGGAAATAAATCACTTGATAAAAAGACAATCAACTCTTCTTCTTTAGTAGGAATATTAACTTCAAAAGAATTAACATTAAATTGTTTTCCATACTTATTATGATAAACAATTTCACCATATAAAATATATTCTTTTTTTTCACTAAGTCTAGGTAATATTCCAGTTATATGTATCATATCATCATCATAGTCAATATTATTATCCTTTATTTTAAAAAGACCAACCATATAACCATTAATCTCATTACGATATATTTCTTTATATAAAAAGCCTTTAATAAAATTATCTTTCATATAATTCCTCTTTTCTTAATAATTATAACAATTATAAGAATCAAAGTAAAGAAAAAACTCACCAAAGTAAGTTTTATTTCTATTCACAAATATATCCTTCATTTTTATAATGAGTTTTTATTTGTTCCTTATCATTAGCAGTTATTCTTTTACCAGAACCATAATAATTATAAAAGATAACAGTAAGTGTATTATTTGGCTTATCAGTAATATAACTCCAGCCAAAACCAGACGAATCGAAATTAAGACGATTGCTTACACAAAAATCATTATTGCCATCTACTATACAATCTAAAGAATTTAATTTGTTGATCATTTCAGTAACCTTATCATCTGTTAAACCATTTTGATACTTAATAACCATTCTATTATAAATAGCAAGTTTATAACTCTTTTGATAATTGTAAATAAAATCAGAATAAATAGATATATCAGTATCACCTGTATTATGACTATAAGCACAATTTAAATCCACATTAGCAGCCTTATAATCAGACAAACCAGTAGTATTTTTATGTACCCCAAATACCAAAAACTTAAGTATTAAAATCACCACAATAGAACCAACAATCGAAACAATAATTCCTATCAATATGGCTTTCTTTAATTCATTATTATTTTCATTCTGAACATTAATACTATTATTCATACTCTCCTCCTATCATAATTTATGATACCATATATTAGTCATTCTTACAAGTATATTTTAAAAGAACTATCTACTTTTGATAGTTCATAATTAAATTACTAGTTTTATACAAATATTCCATATTTTTATTTATTTTTATACACATATCATACTCACTACCATCAATAACAATTTTAGGAGGAATAGCCATATAAATAAATAAAAGTAATCTTTCATTATCTTTTAACGGATAATTACTTTCATAATAATGAAATAAATCATCAAAATCAAATTCTAAATAATGATTCTTATAAAAAGATAATAAATCATATATAGGACTATCAACCCTACTTTTATTCCAACTAATTAAATATGGCTTATCACTTTTAAGGTAGTGATCTAAATTAATATTATTATGAATATATGAAACTCTTTCATTCTTATTATCTTCAATTAATTTATACCATTTATCAATATTATCTTTAACATAATAAATACTACTAAATATAATATTAATATTTCTAGCAATCAAATAAGAAGAAGGAGACATATAAACCTCTTTTTCAATCAAAGAAATAAGTTCATTGTAATAATTATTCAAATAATCAATATCATTAACAATATCTTCATATATTTTTTTATTTTTATCAATATCTACTTCCCTATAAAAAGTAGTTTTACTATGAAGTAAACTAAGTAAATGCACCATATCCATAGCCTTTTGTTCTCTTGGTTCATATACATCTTCAATAGTAGAAGACTCTTCTCCAATTGAAGAAGCAAGAGCCTCAAGTCCTACTGGTCCCCCATTAAATCTTTCTACAATAGAAAGAAGTAAATTATAATCAGTATCATCTAAACCAGTCTTATCTACTTTTAATCTATCTAAAGAATTATCAAGAATCTCTATTAATAATACCATCACCATATACCAAAGCAAAATCCCTAACTCTCTTAAATAACCTATTAGCAATTCTCGGAGTACCCCTACTTCTCTTAGCTAGTTCTCTAGCAGCATCATCCGTAATAGGAGTATCAAGTACCCTAGAAGTTCTCTTAATAATCTGATATAGTTCATCCTCAGTATAAAAATTAAGTTTAGAAATAATACCAAATCTATCTCTTAAAGGACTAGATAAATCACCAGCCCTAGTAGTAGCTCCTACTAAAGTAAAATGTGGTAAATTAATCTTAATATTTCTAGATGAACCATCACTACCTACTATTATATCTAAGTAAAAATCTTCCATTGCTGGATATAAAATCTCTTCAATATATCTAGGAATTCTATGAATCTCATCAATAAATAGAACATCCCCTTCTTCTAAAGTAGAAAGAATTGCCGCTAAGTCCCCACTCTTCTCAATCGAAGGCCCACTAGCAGTCTTAATATTAGTACCAAGTTCATTAGCAATAATATAAGCAAGAGTAGTCTTACCAAGACCAGGAGGACCATATAATAAAATATGATCTAAAGTCTCTCCTCTCATAACTGAAGACTTAATAAATACCCCTAAATTCTCTTTAATCTCACTTTGACCAACATACTCATCTAAAGATACCGGTCTAATAGTCATATCCTTATCCTCTTTAAATTCTTCACTACTCATTATTCTATCATTCATCTATTCCCCCTCCTTGTATATAGTCTTATATAAATCTTTAGTCCCCTTTTCTTCCATATCTAATTCAATCTTAGGTAAATCATCCCTACTACCAAGCCCAAAATAATCCAAAAACTCATCAGTAGTCTTATATAAAGTAGGTCTCCCAATAGTATCAGCCTTACCACACTCTTTAATAAGTCCTTTAGCTAGTAACCTTCTCATAACATAAGCCGAATCCACTCCTCGTAAAGAATCAACATTACCCCTCGTAATAGGTTCATTATAAGCAATAATAGCAAGTGTCTCTAAAGCCGATTGTGATAAACAATTCGAAGTCGGTTCTTCAAGTAACTTCTGATAATATTCCTTATGTTCTTCTCTAGTCGTAAGTTTAATCGTATTACCTAAAAAATTAATTCTAAGACCTCTCTTATTATCATCATAATAATTCTTCAAACTAAGAACAATCCTCTTAGCCTCTTCTTCATCAATTTCTAATATTCTCTCAATATCTTTCAAAGTAATACCAAGATCACCTTGAACATATAAAAGTCCTTCTACTACACTTTCCATCTTAATTCCTCAATTCTATTAATATCTTATCAAAATTCTTATCTTGATTAATAACAACATCTTTCTCTTTAACCATTTCTAATATTGATAAAAAAGTAACAACCACTATTGGTCTATTATACTCTTCAAACAAATCATCTAAATAAGCCTTCTTCTTAGTCATAAGAATCTTCTTAATATTATTCTTTCTCTCTCTAACCGAATATTCCCTTTTAGTAACAGTAGTCTCTAAAGGCTTATCAAGTTCTTTTCTCTCTAAAAATTTCTTAAAAGCCTCAAGTAAATTATCAATCGTATCTTCTCCACTAAGAACACTCTCAGTATAATTACTAACCTTCTCTGGAGCCTTAATATATATCTTCTTTCTTTCTTCCTCTAATTCTTTAAATACTGGTGTCATCTCTTTATATTTCTTATATTCAAGTAACTTATTAATAAGATTCTCTCTCGTAATCTCATCATCTTCTTCACTATTATCTTCCTCTTTCTTATTACTAGGAAGTAATAGTTTAGACTTCAAATACATAAGCTCTGCAGCCATAACTAAATAAGAAGAAGAAATATTAATATTAAGATTCTCTTCATGATTAATATAATCTAAATATTTATCCGTTATCTCTTCTACTTTAATATCAAAAATATCTATATTAGACTCCTTTACCAAATGTAAAAGTAAATCCAAAGGCCCTTCAAAATTATCTATTGATATATAATCCATATATCCACCATCCTACCTAATTATATCATGTATTTAACCATTAGTAAATAAAGAATTACTCCCAAAACTATTGCTTTTATATAAAAAATATAGTATCATATATAAGGCTATAAAAAATATTGTTATTTTTGTAACCAAATAAGTTACATATTTTAACAAAAAATAGTAGTATAATAGAATTAGCAGGAGGAATTTATAATGGAACCAAAGTCTTATATTATACCAGACGATATTTTTGAAGAAGTAAATGCAGTAACTCATGAACTAATTAGATATGAAAATCCTAATAATTTAAATTGGATGCCATCATACCAAGATGTTCTAAATCAAATGGGCAAAGGAGATCAGTATCTAAATCATCGTTTACTTACCTTTGTAGTAAGAAGAATAAGTGAACTTGGTTATGATATCAATGATCACCCATTTAAACTTACTAGATATAGATAAAGACAGGACCTAAAGTCCTGTCTTTATTTTTCTAATATATAAATTAACTCTTTAATAGAGCATTACCAGTAGTAAACACTAATATTAATATTCCTAGTATAATTCCTTTACTCTTATTATTATCCATGTCTAAATGCCTACTTCAATTATCTTACAATCACAATTCTAAAATAAATTAAGTTCAATGTAAACAATTAATTATTTCTATTTCTATTAATTTTCTTTACCAATCTATAAGCATTATCATTCATATAGTTCTTATCTCTATATTTACTTATATACATATACTTAGCAATATCAATAAGTTCATCAGTATTACAATTTAAAAGAATTTTACCTATAGCAATAATATCTTTTTTATAATAATCTCTAACATTTACTTTAGAAATATCATTAGCAATCATAAGTCTATTCATACTCTCGTTAATCTTTAAACTTTTAGGATAATCCTTACTTAAAGAAAATATATCAGTATCAATAGAAATACCATATTCACTAAGTATAAACATCATAACTTGTGCCCTAATTCTATCATTATTATCGAAGAAATTAGGAGTATCACAATAAAATAATTTATATATTTCATATAATAACAAATCACTTTTTTTCAAAGTAATATCTTTAATATTTTCTAAATTATTCATTCTCTTAACTTCGTTTGGAATCAAATCAACAAAATCACTATCTTTATTATTAGTATTAATATTTAATCCTTTCTTCACAGTATATAATATATCTAAATAACTGCTATTATTTTCTACTTTCTTAGCATATTTAACAATTTTACCTTTACTAAAATATACTAAGTCAGTAATATTTTCATGATATACAATCGTAACTCTAAAAGTATTCTCATTTTCCATACCCAATATACTTCTAACTATTAATATAATATTTTCTAAATTAATTTTATAATATCCATCATTAATAATTCTATCAATTTTCTTTTCATTATCATATTTAATTTTCTTACTAGAAGTATAATTAATTATAATATATTTATTATCAATCAAATAACATTTATTTAATTCTTTCATATAACCACCCTACAAATAAATAATATCATAAAATCTTATTAATATCAATAAATACTTGCATTTATTTAAAATATATTATATAATATTACTGCTTCTGAAAGGGGGAAATTTATAATGAAAGAAGTTAAATATAATGATATAGATGTATTAAATACCAAAAACAATGCAAAAAATGATGCTATCTTAGGTTTTGGTATTAGCATAGGTATTTTTGGTTTAATAGAAATAATTGCTTTCAACCTTGGTTTTCAATATACACCAGAAATAATTTTACCTGCTATAATAACAATGGTTAGTACTGGTGGTATTGTATCTGCTATTACAGGAAATATATCAAACAAAAAATATAAAATAAAATTAAGAAAAGCTAAACAAAGCGCTTCTGATTTACAACAAGAATTAGCAAAAGAAAATACTATCATTAATATAAAGTCATTAGAAGATACAGAAGTCATTGAAGAAGTAACAAAAAGTACAACAAAAAATGATGAAGGAAAAATTCTTTCAAAAGAAGAAAAAATTATCAGATACTTTTATTTACTAGATAAAGATGATCAAGTAGCAGTTTTAAGGCAAATAAGTAAAAAAATAAAAAAAGGTAAAGTAATTTTAAGCACTTCAAAACTTGAACTATTTGAAGAAAAAGATTTGCAAGAAAAAGAATTACCTGTTCGTAAAACACTAATTAGAAAATAGATTACTTAAATATAAGTAATCTTTTTTAATATTTAAAAATTAATAAAGAAAAAAGAATACTATCAAGATAATATTCACTTTTAAATCAAACTGGTGCCTGTAAAGAAGAAGTAGAATAACTTTTCTTACCAACATTAATAGGTAGCAATAACTTACTAACTAATACAAGTATACTACATTTTTACCATTTTGAGTCAAAGAATGTTGAAAATGACCGATTTTGTGTTAAAATATAGTACAACAAAGGAGGATATTATGATTAATGAAGAAAAACAAGTATGTTATAATATGCAAGTTTATAATGATTTCGTTGATTTTCCATTCGCAATGACTAATATAGAAGATTTTGAATTTGATAAACTATTATCTCATCCAAATCCTGAAGTTAGAGCATTTAATTTTATTGTGATTACAAAATGTACAACAAAAGGAAATACAACAACTGTTAGACCACTAATGATAATATATAATAAAAAAGATTGGAAAGTAGAAAGCTATGATATAGAAGATTATTATGGTTCAAGAACAAAAACATTATGTAGCAATAGAAAACAAACATTAGACTTTGCTGGAAAATTAATAGAATTACCTTGTAATAATCAAAATGCAATAATAAATAAATTTAATATTACTTCTAAAATATTAATTGCTAAAAATAGAATTAAAGGGAAATCATTAATAAGAAAAAAATAAAAACATAATTTTGTTTGGTTTTATGGTTCTATAATATTTAGTGGATGTCAAAAAATATCCACTAATTTTATTTAATAAAAAAAGCCAATGCTTATTAAGCATCAGCTTCATTCAAATTTCTTTATCATTTTTGGTTTTCACCCATTATTTGACAAAGAGCCTATTATTTTATATAGTCTTTATTTTAGATTTATATTCTAATTCCCGCATCTGTGGTCTAAGTTTATGCATCAATTTGCAGAACTCTATTTCATTCCATATCTTAGTAGTAGTCTCTTCATCTTTATAGAATAATAACAAATCATTATAAGAATATTCATATAAATAATCTATATTAAACTGAGACACAGGATTGCCTTTATAGTTAGCATTATCATTAATAATATTCCATTCCCAAGTATTTAAGTATTCACTATACATCACATTATCATACCAAAAGTTCATCACTAATTTTCGTTTTTCTTCTAGCGACCAATTAGAATTTTTTAATATATAATACCTAATATCAAACGCTCCTACTCCATGTGCTTGTTTAGTACTCATTATATAGAATAATCTTTGAAAATAATTATCTATCTTAACTTCTGAATAACGAGTAGTACCTAGTTTATTCATAGCCTCATTTACTGCAAATGCTTTTTGCTCTTCAGTTAGTTTTAGGTTAGGATTAAATAAACTCATTAATAAAAAAGAATTTCCCCCGTTTGAAGCACCATCTAAAACAATTCTAGCTATATCAGTATTAGAATAAATAGTATTAATTAAATCTTGATAAATGTTTGAGTCGACATTTTCATAGTCGAGTAATATGAATTCTGCTATTGAAAGTCCCTTAACTATATATCTCTCTCCAAACTTATCTTTTGTTATTTGAATTGCTCCTCTTAATACTTCTTTATTATTTTTAATTCTAGACCATACTTCTTTATAATCTCCTATTCTAGGATATACATAAATAGAATTATATAATTCATTATCTAACATATCAATATTAACCATATAAACCTCCATCATTATCATTTATTATACCAAATACCTAATAAAAAGTCACTATATATTGCATTCGTTTCTCTTATTCATTTTTGAGATGACATCTTAAATGTATTACTTCCAGCTTCATTTTTAAACGTAGCAAATTCGCCCCCTTTAAAATTATCATTATATACAAGTGTTATTATATTTTTATCATTAATTATTTTTTAAAGATAGAACTCTTTGCAATTCTTTTATATCTTCTGATAAGACGTTGAATCCCATCTCTATTACATTAGTGTTTACTAAATCTATATTAAGTATCTTTAATAAATCTAAAGAATACTTGCTACTTCCCGCTGATAAAAATTTAATATAATCTTCTTTAGATAATGTCTTTTTATCAATCAAAGAATCTACTACTACACTTGCCATTAATAATCCTGTAGCATATTTATATGGATAGTAACTCCATCTATATAAATGACCTAATCTAGCCCACTCGATATCTGCAATTTGATCGTAACAAAAACTATCGCCATAATACTCCTTTAAAATAGTGTAATAATTATTACATAAAATTTCTGCCGTTAATTCAGAATTAGCCCTAATTTTATATAAATCATTTTCAAATTCAGTATACATCGTTTGTTTAAATACCGACGAAAAATAATTTTCTATTTCTTTACTCAAATAAAACAATTTTCCTTCTGAAGTCTTAGCATTTTCAGATAAATATCTATTTAATAATATTTCATTTACTATCGAAGCAGTCTCACCAACAAATATAGTACTATCTTCATATATAAATGGCTGTTTTTCTTTTGACAAATAGTAATTTACAATATGCCCTATTTCATGAATCATATTTTTTAGATCTACATATGCTCCTCTAAAATTCGTAAAAGCATATGTATTCCAAGAAAAAGTTATTTGCTGATGTTTATTTTCATTTAACTCTGCATCTATATGACCATTAAATAATTTTTTTACTATTTCAAGATATTCTGAGCCAAGTGGTTCTAAAGCATTTAAAATTATTTCTTTAGCTTCTGATAGTGAATATTTAATTTTTAAATTACTATCTAATGGTACTAGAAAATCATATAAATGTGGTTCTTCTATTTTAAGTAATTCTGATTTAAACTTTAGATACTGTCGAATAAGGCTTAAATTATTATGTACTGATTTAATTAGTTTATTTATAATTTCAGAGTCAATATTCTCTTCAAATAATATCTTTTCTAATACAGAATTATATTTTTCTAAAGTTGAATTTTCAATTCTATAGCCATAAATTTTATTTAACAAATTTGCAAAATTATCTTTTTCTTTTTCAAAAGCATTATTAACGACAAAATATGTTTGCCTTCTAACACTTCTATCTCTAGAAGAAATATATTTGGCAAAATTTGCTGACGTTATTTGAACATCTTCTCCACCAACATTTATATTTCCATATTCAATATCTCGAAGTAAATTATTATATATACTCAATTGCCTATTTATATTATCATTATTTTCTTTTATTTTTTGACTTATCTTATCCGACTGAATATGTTCTTCAAGTCTAAATAAATTGTTTAATGATAATTTATAAGTTTCTAGTTTAGGATTTTCAATAATAAAATGTGAAACTTTTTCAAATCCCAAATCCAATATTTTTCTATCAACAAATTTTAATATAGCATCCACTTCATTTTTAAATGTTTCTGCATCTTTTTTTAATTTAATGCATTCATTATTATGAATGTTTTTATAATACATTAGAGAACCATAAATTAAAATATTATTACTTAGTTCCTTTATTTTCCATTTTTCTTCTAATAAATTTAATAATAAAATAGAATTTAATTCAATATTTTCGTATTTTTTTATATTTTCTAATAATTGTTTTACGTTACCTATTTCTTCATAAAAGGATTGATTGTTAATAAATAATTCTTTTAGATTCCATTCTACTTTGTTCATTATTATTGTACCTCCCAGAATAATCTAATAATATTATATCATACCTCTTATGAATAATAGAAGAAAATGTTATAAAGCTATAACAATGTTTATCTTATTTATTTTTATATGTTTATTAATTTACACCTGTGAAATTTGATTAAAAAAATAAAAAGAGGATTCCCTCTTATTTAAATAATTCGCTATGACTACCTGTAGCAATCAATAAAAGATTAAGTTTGTCATCTTCATATTGATATACAAGCAACCGGTCTGGTTCAATATGACATTCTCTACAATTTTTATAATATTTATCGTTAATTAAGTTATGATCTCTATACTTAGGTTCTAAAATTTCAAATCGTGCTAATTTGTCAATTACTTCATCTATTTTATCTAAATTTTTACCTTATTTTGCAACCTTTTATATTGCTTTTTAAAATTGTTAGATAAAACTAAAGTACATTTTTTATTAGTCATCAGTTAAAGCTCTTCTTAAAGATTTTACATCATCATAACTATCTAATTCAATTTTACCTTTTTTGTAGTCTTCTATTTCTTGCAAAGATTCTAATAATTCTTTACTAGGAGTTGGATTCATACTAGGAGTAAATACAAGTCTTTGTTCTCTATCACACTGTCTTAAAAACATATTAATAGCAGAATTAGTATTTGTTCCTAATTTTTTAAACAAACTATCTACACTCTTTTTTAGATCTTTATCTATCCTGATAGTCATGTTAGTTGTATTAGATACAGTATTCATAATATATCCATCCTCATGAATAATAATACTATATTTTTAAACAAAAGCCAAGTACAATATATGTGCAATTCATTTGCAATAATATGTACAATATTATAAAATACATTTTTCAAAAGCAAAATTCTAACTATTTCTAGTTAGAATCTATTACTAAGTTCTTGAGTCAAAGTTTTCACTTTAAATAATGAAAAATCTTATAAATGTCGTTTAAATCACTAACATTTAGCTTTCCATTTCTCCATTTTAATTTTGTCTTGTTTCAAAATTTCTAAATGTTTTTTTTCTAAAAATCTTTTGTTAATAACTATTCTATGTACATAAGTATCTATCCAATCATCAGTAGCAACATAATATCCTTTGTTTCCATACTTATTACCCCAACTATTTTCAATTTTCCATCTATCAGTTTTATCATCAACAACATTTACACCTGTTATTAACATACAATGACAATCTGTTATTCCATTTGTTTTTAAAATAGAATTTCTATCCAAATATAAGTCAATATCAAAAACATCTCCATATCTTTTAAGTAAATCTGTCCATACTCCCTCTATTCTCTTTGATGTGGTAGAACAATAAAAATATACCGGTTCTTCATTTTTTAATTGTTTAATAATAAGATTTCGAAATTCCTTAGATGGAATATTCAAAAACAAGTTATCTTCTTTACCACTAATTATTGAAGTTTCTTCAATCTCATAAATATTATTATATTTAAATTCTTTATCTTGATAGCTAATTATCTCTACATAATCATGTTTTAAATCAATACCAATATATTTATCATAAAATTCTTTAGGAGTAAGTTCTTTATCAATATGATAATTGCCATCTTTATCAGTATATTCAAAATTAAATTTTTCTGGTGGTACACCATAAAAATCAGCAATAACAAAATATACATTCTCCAAATACTTATTTTTTAACTGCTCTTCATCACAAGTACAATTTTCCAAATCTAAATAAAATTTTCTTAATAACCTCGATAGTATTTGATTTATTTCATAAGTATTAGATGATGAGAAAGACTCTGGAAAATTATCCTTTGGCACTACACCATATTTATTAACTAAATTAGAAAAACCAGTAAAGAAACCACCATCAAACATTCCATCTTTAAGTAAAGAAGATACATATCTATCATATAAGTCCTTTCCTTCTTTTTTGTATGATATTAGTCTTTCTAATAATATATTAAATCTTTCTAACTTATCATAAAATGCAATATAACTACCAGATAATTCAAAATTTTCTAAACCACATTTTTCTATTACCTTTTCTCTTAAAATATTTAAACCTGCAAAAGACCAACATCTTCCAGAATGTTCTTGATCTGTTACATTATGTGTTTTGATATTTATACTAAAACTTTGATTTAAATTAGTATCGTTATCTTGAATCAAGTCAACTAATTTAACTTTATTTAACATTCTATGTCTAATTTTATTAGTTTTATTATTTTCATATTTAGTTCTAAAATTGTTAATATCATTTTTTTGAATCATTACTTATTACCTCCATAATTAAAATAGTTCATAACTCTAATAAACATTTTATCACAAAATCACATATTTTGCAAAAAAACTCAAACATAATAGTTCAAGTTTCCTATCAATCTGGTGCTGAATGTAAGAATTGAACTTACCCCTGAAGCTTACCATGCTTCTGTACTACCACTATACTAAATCAGCAAAGAATTAATATCCTATTTAAAGAATATTAATTTTATAAATACCACTAATGCAAGTATTACCCTATAAAAAGCAAATACTGAAAAGTCGTGTTTTTTGATATAATTAAGTAAAAACTTAATAGCAATAATACCCATAGCAAATGAAGATATAATACCTACAATTACCTCTTTAGTTAAAGCAAGGTCTGTTACTTTAAGTACTGTAGCACCACATATTACTGGTACTGATAATAAGAACGTAAATTTAGTTATTGCTTCTTTAGATATACCTTGAAGTCTACCCGCTAATATAGTTGTACCACTTCTAGAAAAGCCTGGTATAACTGCAAAGGCTTGTGATATACCTATAATAAGTGCTTCTTTTAAAGTAATATCTTCAAATTTCTTTTCTTTTTTATAATGATGAGTAGCCCATTTATCACCAAGATAAATAAGCATACCCATTATAGCAAGAGCAGAAGCTATAAGCCAAATATTATTTCTAATTACATTTTCAATTACATCATCAAGTAAGAATCCTACAATAGCAGCGGGAATAGTAGCCACTACTAAGTACCAGAACATCTTTCCATTAGTAGTTTTCTTCTTATTTTTTATATCTTTAATGGCCCCAACAAATAAATTCCACCAATCCTTAAAGAAGATCACTAGTACTGCCATCATAGTACCAAAATGAAGAGCAACATCAAATGCAAGTGATGATTCTTCCCAACCAAATAAATAAGGAAAAACAATCAAATGAGCAGATGATGAAATTGGTAAAAACTCCGCAACTCCCTGAATAATTCCAAGAATTATCGCCTTAAATATTGTCATAAAACACTCCTATTAATTATTTTCTTTTAATAATTCAATAGCCTTTTGCATAGCTAAATCATACTTAACAACTTCTAAAGATCCAAGTTCTTTCATGATATCTTCTTCAGTCATCTTATACATATCAGCCATCTTTTTAACTTCATCTTTAGCATCTTTATCAGAAATAGTAATTTCTTCAGCTTTTACAATAGCTTCAAGTAAGTATCTATATGCTACTCTCTTTTCAGCTTCTTTCTTCATATCTTTCATGATATCTTCTTTTTTAGCACCAGAGTAAGCAAAATATAATTCTTCAGTAACTCCTTGCATCTTAAGTTTTTCAATAAAGTTCTTATACATTCTATCAGTCTCAGCATCAATAATTTCTTCATCAATTTCAACTTTCATATTCTTTGATGCCTTTTCAAGTAAATCTTCAATAAATTTATTATCAGCTTCTCTTTCCTTTTGAACCTTAATTTCCTCTTCAACTACTTTTTCTAATTCTTCTTTATTAGATACACCTTCCATATCTAAATCTTTAAAAAATTCTTCATCTAAATCAGGAATAACTCTCTTCTTAATATCATGAACAATAACATTAAATACTACTTTTTGTCCTGCTAATTCTTTAGCCATATAGTCTTCTGGGAAAGTAAGTTCGATATCTTTAGATTCTTCTCTCTTCATTCCTACTACTCCCTCTTCAAATCCTGGAATAAATGAATGACTACCAAGTTCTAATGAATATCCTTCAGCACTTCCACCTTCAAACTCTTCATTATCTTTAAAACCTTTAAAATCAATAACAACTGTATCTCCTTCTTCAGCTTTACCATCTTTAGATACAAGTTCAGCATATCTATCTAAAATATGACTAACTTCATGATCTACTTCTTCTTTAGTAACTTTAACTTTATCTTTTTTAACTTTTAATCCTTTATATTCTCCAAGAGTTACTTCAGGATCTAAAATAAATGTCATATTAACTTCAAATCCTTCATCATCAGCTTTTACTATTTCAAGTTTAGGTTCTACTACTGGAATTAATTTTTCAGTAATAATAACTTCACCATATTTCTTTTGTACTAAGTCTTCCATAGCCTCACTAATAATGTCTCCAGTACCATATTTCTTTTCAAAAACATTTCTAGGTACTTTTCCTTCTCTAAAGCCATCAATTTTAACTTTTTTAACTAATTTATTGAAAGCTTTATCTTTAGCCTCTTTCCATTCTTCTCCATTTACTTTATAGTTAACTTGTTTTTTCATATATATTACCTCCTAACAAATTGCAACTATTTCTACTTCATATTCTCCATTAGGAGATGCTACTTTTTTTATTTCTCCTACTTTACCATTCATAATAGCTTTAGCTATAGGACTTTCATTAGAAATCTTATTATTAGATGGATCTGCTTCTTTAGAACCAACAATCCTATACTCTTCTATTTCATCATCATCTACATATTTAATCTTAACAGTAGTACCAAGAGATACTTTATCAGTCTCTCCCTTCTCTATGATATGAACATTTTCCATAATCTTTTCTAATTCTTGTATTCTACCTTCTACTTGTGCTTGTTCTGCTCTAGCAGCATCATAGTCGGCATTCTCAGATAAATCTCCAAGTGCCCTAGCTTCTTTTAAAGCCTTAATCACTTCAGGTCTTTTAACATTTTTTAATTCATTTAATTCTTCTTCTAACTCAAGAAAACCTTCATCAGTTAGATAAACTTTATTATCTTTCATTTTATTTATCACCTCAATTAATTTTTTGTTTTCATTACAATTCACAATTGTACTAGATTTTAATCTTTTTGTCAATAGTTTTTCATGCTTTATATTATATTCCAATACTAACTAATTTTTACCCTTATCATATCATTTTTATATACTTTTTTATCTAATTTAAACCTAAGTATTTCTTCAGGATGTCTAGCAGCTTCAACTAACTCACCATCTTCATTATATATATCTGGCATTATAAAAGAAAATGTCTCTATATTAGGTCCAAATACTTCTACTTCTATACCCTTTTCAAAATAATTTCTCTCAGTAATAGTAACCATCTTATTTTCTTCATCATAATCAAGTACAATACCTAAAAAATCTTGATTAGAAGCTTCATTTCTACCTAAATAATATTGTTCATTTACCGTAGGTAACTTATCCCAAAACTGAATAACAGCCTCCCTATTAGCAACACGCTCTAATACTTTAGTATAATAATCTAATTTATCCTCAGTTAATTTATTAGCATAATAATCATCTATTATTCCTCTATAAGTATTAATAACCGTAGCAACATAATAATTACTTCTCATTCTGCCTTCTACCTTTAAGCTAACAATACCAATATCTATCATTTCTTTAATCTTCCTAGCCATCATCAAATCTTTAGAAGATGCCGTAAATAAAGTATCACTCTTTATCTCATTATTATCTTTATCAAATAAAGGCATTTCCCATCTACATATTTGAGCACAACCGCCCCTATTAGCATCTCTATTAGTAAAATAATTAGATAAAACACATCTACCAGAATAAGAAGAACACATAGCACCATGAACAAAACATTCAATTTCCATACCAGTTCTATCTATTATTTCCTTTATCTCATCTTTAGATAACTCTCTAGCAAGAACTACTCTAGAAGCCCCCTCTTTCTTCCAAAAATCTACTGCTTCATAATTTAAAGTAGAAGCTTGCGTAGATATATGTATTTCTAAATCAATATTATTCTCTTTTATTATATCTATAACCAGTGGATCACTAACTATAATAGCATCTACCTTAGCCTTTGCTAGTTCCTTTAAATAATCTATAATACCATTTATATCTTCATTATGAAAAACAATATTAACAGTTACATAAACCCTCTTACCAAGATTATGAGCATAACTACATGCTTCATTAATTTCTTCTATACTAAAGTTTTTAGCATTAGCTCTAAGAGAAAAATCTCTTCCCCCAATATAGCAGGCATCTGCTCCATAAAGATAAGCAAACTTTAATTTCTCTAAGTTACCCGCAGGAGCAAGTAATTCTATCTTATTCATTATTACCACCCCTTAATTTATATATAGTTTTCTTATCAAAGAATCCTGTATAAGTATTATCCATATGTTCTTTATTTAAATATTTATCAATAATATCTATATCATTATTATAAGATAAATCAATAATTAAATTATCTATATTACTTAACTTATCAATTTCATTAATCATATTAACTAAAGGACTATATATAATAGTACCAAAATTATGTTCTATAACCATATATTTCATATTATCATTATATATATAATATCTATCACTATTATTTTCTTTATCAATATATTTAAAATAATTAATAATAAGACATCTTCTCGAATAAAAGATAGGTAAATATCCATATACCATATAAAATATATTCATACCAGTATTATTCTTAATATCTAACACTTCATTATAAGTAATATCGTTAGTTACTATACTACCAGTAATACCCCTCTTCTTATAAAATAAATGACTATTAATACTAGCATTTAAATGTTCCATACTTAGTATTAATCCTTTATTAACATTCATCTTCTTTATAATATTAAATACCCCTAAGTCATATAAAATAATACCATCAATATTAGAATCATTAATTTTATTAATAACTTCTCTTACCATATCTAAATCATTATTATGAATCATCTTATTTATGATAACATATACCATTTTATCAGTATTATTCTTAATATCTATAATATTATCTATATCTAATTCTAAAGGATATATCGATAAAGATTTAACTCCTAATATAATACCTTTTATATCTTTATTTAATATTTTATTTATATCTTCCATCTTACCAGGAATAACTACTAAATTACTCATAATCACTTCTCCTTTTAGATATAGCTATTTTATCTCCTACTGGAATATATTCCGTAGCAAATTCTTCATTATTATCAAGAAAAGAAATAAAATCTTTAATCTTATTAACAATACCCCTTTGATTTTTAGTCTTAACTAAATCTGAATCTTCAACTAAACCATGAAAAGATAAATTATCCGTAATAATAGTTCCCCCTTTAACTAAATTATTCTTATATTTTTCAAAGAAGAAAATATTCTTACCCTTCGCAGCATCAATAAATATCAAATCATACATACCTGTAATATCAGTATCTACAGCATCCCCATAAATAATATTAATTTGCTTATCTAAATTATACTTCTTTATATTAGA
>OKVA01000195.1_pt1 | contig 27001 bp, 22 predicted proteins | sample 1606741 | NCBI WGS metagenome assembly OKVA01 (sample SAMEA3882528, study PRJEB24775) | human gut metagenome | biome: human-associated habitat; feature: intestine environment; material: feces | place: Netherlands | collected 2009/2010 | reverse complement strand
GCCAACGGTTACGAGGCAATAATCATTGCCGACCACGGCAAAACCACCCAACAGCACCCATAACCCGAAATAAACTTTGTTATAGATAAAGCCCCGTGCCACGCTTATCTTCCAGTCACGCCACCCTTTCCCTAACCCTCTGTATTCTACTGGAATGCCACGTGACGTATGCTTGGGAAGTTTGCCGTGGCAGATGAGTTTGTAGTGGTAGAATTTAGGGTAATGTCGTATATAGTCACCTTTGCAAATTTATATGCCCGTTATCTTATGGTTGGTGAGAATATAAATAATACAATAACAAATGACACATTAATTGTTTCCTTAACTTCATATCCTGCACGGATAAAGAACGTTTGGATGGTTGTTAAAACATTATTAAATCAAAAGGAGGTTAATGATTTAGCAATTATACTTTGGTTGTCACGTGAACAATTTCCTGACGGAGTGGAATCCTTGCCCAACAATCTTAAACGTTTATGCTCAAACGGACTGATAATACGCTTTGTTGATGACGACCTGAAATCTCATAAAAAATATTTTTACGCCTTTAAAGAATTTCCTAACAATGTTGTCATAACCGTCGATGATGACGTACTCTATCCATCCAATCTTATATATACATTATTTACTGCCCATAAAAGATTTACAGATTGTGTCATTTGTAATAGGGGCGCAGTCATAAGAAAGGATTTTCCATATAAGGAATGGGGACAAGTAGAAAATTATATGACCCCACAAGATAATATTTTACCGACGGGTATTGGCGGTGTTCTCTATCCCCCTAAAAGTTATAATGAGGCAATTTTCAGCGTTGATACAATAAAACAAACTTGTATAAACGGTGATGATTTATGGTTAAATTTTATGTGTCGGATAGTTGGAACCAAAATTGTACATACTAAAGAAAAATTTGGCTTTATTACGATCTTCTCTTCTCAAAAAAGTGCTTTGAGCATATCAAATATAGAGTGCGATAAAAATGACCAACAAATTTCTTATATATCAAAATGGGCAAGACATATATTTGATGTGGATTTTTTTGTAGGCATAAAATAGTAGCTGAAATAAATCATTCCAAATTCTTTATTTGAAAATGAAATTTTCAATATTATAACTCAACTAGATTTTATATTTATGCATATTGTTATAGTTCAAACTGCTTTGTCTTATTTAGACAACAGAACATATAATCGACAAGAAATCGGCTTGGCAAAAGCATTGTCTAATCATGGCTATAAGGTTTCATTAATATTTGCTGGTAAGAAAGAACGTATCGAAAATGTTTGCAATAATGTTGATATATATTATTTAAGATGCTACAAGTTTAACCAACAAATAGGGGTATATAGAAATTTATGGCAAACATTAGATTTGTTACATCCAGATTTGTTACAAATACATGAGATAGGAATGTTTATGTCTTATTCTGCTTTTAAGTGGTCACAGTCAAGAAATATAAAATGTGTACTAATCCAAGGACCGTATGAATTAACTAGAAAAAACATTTTTAGGCAGTTTGAGTTCCTTTTTGACAAAGTATTTGGAACATATATATTAAAACATATTGCAGGTGTTGGTTGTAAGACACGAGCAGCAACATCATTTTTAAAAAAGTTTTATAACCGTAATTATTTGCCAACACCTGTAGGTTTGGATGAGTCTCGTTTTTTTATGAAAGAAAATAACGTGGATATAAAAGCACGATATGGGATTAAAGCCAATAGTAAAGTTTTGCTATATATAGGAGTAATAGAAGGGCGACGCCATGTGGATGTACTGATTAAAGCTTTAAGCAAGTTGCCAAATACTTTTGTATTGCTAATTGTTGGCAATGGTAATGAAAAAAGATCAATTATGGATTTAGTGAAAAGTTTGCATATTGAAGACAGGGTTTATTTTATTCCAAAACAGCCGCAAGAAAATTTACCTTCTATATATAGCGTTGCCGATTTGTTCTTACTTGCATCTGATTATGAAATCTATGGAATGGTAATATTGGAATCAATGTATTACAATGTTCCTGTTTTATCTACTATGACTGGAGGTGCAAAATCTTTGATAAAAGATAATGAAACGGGTTATCTTATCGGCTCACTTAACAGTGATGACTGGGCTTCTAAGATGAAAAATATTTTTGAGAATATGGAGCTTTATTGTAAAATAAAAAGCACCGTTCATGATTATGTAGTTAATAATTTGTTGTGGAATAAAACATGCATGAATTATATAACTCTATATAATAAGGCGTTAGATGAAGACAATAAACTTGATTGATACTATAGGTGTCGAAACCGGTATGCACAAATATAATGAAGCGTTTGTGACATTATGTAAAAAAGAGGGAGTTAAGGTTAATGTTATTTCAAACTATAATGATAAAAATGTAACTTTATTATTGCATAATTATTATCGTGGATGTATATTAAAGAGGATCAATTATTTGCTCTATGATTTTTTTCGTTTACTTATATATGAAATGAAAAACAAAGAGCAGTACTACATCTATCAATCATTTGGTTTCCGTATAATTGATATATTATTTTTTATTCCATTGATTTTTAATTCAAAATCTTATTTGTTGATACATGATTTATTTGAATTAAACGTACTTAATAAATCAGATAGATTACGTCTTGTGAAAAAAATCTTGTATAAAAAAATCAAACGGTATATTTGCCATTCAATATTAGTAAAAAATGACTTAGAAAAAATTATAGCGTATCGGTCTCATAAAATAATTCTAATACCACATTTTGAATATACTTATGCAACTGATTATAATAGCAATAATATACCATTGGCTGTTAAATCTGTTTTTGCTTCTCGATTAGTTAATGTATTGTTTTTTGGACAAGTAAGTAAAACAAAGGGTGTTGACATCCTATTAGAAGCTTTCCCATCATTGAATAAGAACATAAATGTAATAATTGCGGGAGTTGACAAATCTGATATATTATTAAATTATACACAAAATGAACGTTTGCATTTTATAAGTCGATACATAGAGGATGAAGAACTGAACTTTTTATTTTCTAATTGTGACATTGTTGTAATGCCGTATCGTGAAATATATCAAAGCGGCGTATTAGAAACAGTCATTCATTTCCAAAAGCCAGTCATAATGTCAAGCGTGAAATCTTTTTGGGAATACAAATTAAAATATCCTTCATTCGGTGAATGCTATCATCCCAATACACCAGAATCATTAGCCAATTGTATAAATGATTTTGACTTGAATAAAAATTATTATAGCAAAACCGATATAATCAATTATAATAAAGAACATTCAATTAATATTCTATTGCAACAATTATAGCGTATTGATTTTTATTATGAAAATTTTTGAAATAGGTACAGGCTACACTTCTATACCTGCAAGGATGGGTGCAGCAACCGAGATTGTCGTTGAGGAGCTTACAAAATCATTTCTCAAAATGAAGCAGGATGTCACAATCGTTGATATTAAAGATAAGAATCGCTTATCAAGCAACCTGCCAATAATTGAAGTATACATGCCACAAGCATTCAGCTCAACGGATGTAAAGTTAGGCATTGTACATAAGATGAAACGTGTCTTGTATTCCATTTCTTTAACGTATAAATTGCATTCATTAATCAGGAAATACTCAGGAGAAAAAATAATACTACATTTCCATAACCAATACAACCTCTTCTTTTTCCTGAAACTTACACCTGAATCATTGAAAAAAAAGGTAACAATCGGTTATACCGTGCATAGTTATATTTGGTTCGGCAAATGGGATGCGATTAAAGAAACGATAAAGAAACGGTATTTTCAAGAGGTTTATTGCTGCCAGCATAGCGATAAAGTGTTTGTATTGAACAACATCGTTTCAGATATGTTGAGGCAACATTACGGAGTAAAACAGGAGAACATTGTCAAGGTGATAAACGGCGTGAATGTAGACGTTTATAATGATGAAAGCGCTGACAAGGTTGATGTTGAAAAGCTGAAGGATAAATATGGATTGAATGACAAGAAAGTGGTAATACAAGTGGGGTCGGTTTGTGACAGGAAGAACCAACTCGGAACGTTGAGACTGTTGCTGCCGGTAATGAAAAAACGCACCGACCTTGCAATGATTTATGCTGGCGGAGTTATTGAGCCTGAATACGAACAAGCCATTCAAGAACTTGCGAAAAAAGAAGGAGTTAGCGACAGGGTTCTTTATATGGGGGAAGTATCGCCAGGCAAACAACTCAACAACCTTTATGCATTGGCAGATGTTGCCATAATGAATTCCAAATCCGAAGCATTCGCACTCGTCATAGCGGAAGCATTGTCTGCAAGGAAACCCATATTTATCTGCGATGGCATAATGCGGAGTTTGGTTTTTTTGGGAAAAAACGAAGGAAAAGGGATAATAAGAATAAAGTCGTCTTTTGAGGGAGACTTGAACAGGATTCTGGCAGATAAGACTTATTACAAAGAGATGCAAGAAGCCGGTCGTAAGTTCATTGTAGAAGAATTCAGTTGGGACGTGGCTGCAAAGATGTATCTTGAAAATTTCTGATATACAATGAACAAGTATATGGCTTTTATTAATTCCTTGCTTTATCCGATACGTTTTATTGTCAAATTCAAAGTATTTTATGCAAGGAGTATGATGGGGTGAAGGCTTTTGTAGAGGATAAACCATTGTAAGACTGCATAACGGAATCATCATTAAAAACACACATTAGCAATGTTGTCGTTTAAGAAAGCCATGTATTATAGCACAAAAGGCTGTGTTTTACATCGTAATATGCCATGTTTTGTGTTGTAATATGCGGCAAATCGGAAAGCAGGGAATTTTTCTTTTATCGACAATGTGCTTCAATACATATTGCCCAAACATATAAATGTCTTATTCTCAACGATTTAAATATTAAAGAAACAAGATAAAATGTCTAACACAAACATTCCGCGTCCAACCGACGCAAGTATCATCCTGACGTATCGCTGCCCGATGCGCTGCCAAATGTGCAACATCTGGAAGAACCCGACAAACAGGCAGGAGGAGATAAAGGCGGAAGACCTGAAGACGCTGCCGCAATTGAAGTTCATCAACCTTACGGGCGGCGAGCCGTTCATCCGCGAAGACCTGGCCGAGATAGTTGAGGAGTGCTACAAGCATACCCCACGAATTGTAATCTCCACTTCGGGCTGGTTTGAGGATAGGGTTGTCGCATTGGCAAAGAAATTTCCGAATATTGGTATCCGTATTTCCATCGAAGGACTTAGCCAGAAGAACGACGAACTGCGTGGCCATGCAGGTGGCTTTGACAAGGGGTTGAGGACGCTGCTTACGTTGAAACACATGGGGCTGAAGGACATAGGCTTCGGCTGCACTGTGTCAAACCACAACTCGAAGGACATGCTTTCGCTCTACCAACTGTCACTTTCGCTCGGTATGGAATTTGCCACGGCAGCTTTCCACAACTCATACTACTTCCACAAGAGCGACAACGTAATCACGAACAAGGACGAGGTGACGGGCAACTTCCGCCAGCTGATAGAGTGGCAGCTGAAGGAGAAGCACCCGAAGAGTTGGTTCCGCGCATGGTTCAACATGGGGCTTATCAACTATATCGAGGGCGGACGCCGTATGCTGCCTTGCGAGGCCGGCATGGTAAACTTCTTCATCGACCCGTGGGGCGAGGTAATGCCCTGTAACGGATTGGAGGAAAGGTACTGGAAAGAGAGCATGGGCAACATCCACGATCGTCCGTTCATGGATATCTGCACCGGCTGCCAGATGTGCGTTGCCAACTGCCCCACCCATGTGCTTCAGCCCTCATACCTGCAGCTTGGCCTGAAGGGATTCATGAAACCCCGGATGGATTTTGCCACCAAATACTGCCTTTATGATTGCCACCGCTGTGCGGAGGTCTGCCCCACAGGGGCCATACGCAGGATGCCTGTTACCGCGGAAAGGGATACTGAGGGGATAACAAAAGATACTACGCGCATTGCCGTGGCCCGGTTTTACGTCTGCCGCTGCCTGGTTGCCCGGGAGGACATGGATTGCGGAGCCTGTACGGAGCATTGCCCCACCAAGGCCCTTTACACGGTGCCCTATATCGGGCGTGACGGCCAGGAGCACCGCCTGCCCAGGCTGGATCCTTCCCTGTGCATCGGCTGCGGCGCGTGCGAACACGCCTGTCCCGTTACCGCGGAACGGCCTGAGGAACGCGAACGCCGGAACTCCTGCGATCTGTGCGAGGAAAAATGCGAGTTCGGAAGGCGGCGGGAAATGCCCCCCCGGGCGCTGGTGGTCCGTGCCGTAAATCCCCAGCAGAAAGCTGTTAAAAAGTTTGAGGACAAAGCTGTGGATCCGGTGGGGGATGCGGATTTTCCGTTTTGAAAACGGCTGGCGGTTTGGAAGATGATGAAATGAACGCTCCCGGAGGCTTCAAACCTCCCTTTCGGGAGGGCTGTGTCTGTCCATCCGGTTTTTCGGGGGAATTCCGTGCAGCCCGGTTTGCGGCACGGATACGGCCGCGGGGGATGCCGAGATGAGCGGGGGCAGGAGGAGCCTGACCGCGGGAGCGTTCCCGCGGCTGGCAGGGAAGGTTTCCGGAGAGCATGTTCTCCGTTGCTGGCGGGATAGAGTGCAAATGCCCGATTTTCCTTGATGATGCGGAAGTTGATACGTTAAAGTAAAAGAACCATGTTGCAGGCGGACGGCATTACGTATGAGATAGAAACACCGGATGGTCCTTTGAAATTATTGGACAATGTCAGTTTTAATGTCCCTCGCGGTCATTTTATGGCGGTCGTTGGTCCTTCCGGCTGCGGAAAGACGACCTTATTGAAGGCGATTGCGGGCATGGTTGCGGAAACGGGCGGGCGTTTTTTCTGGAATGGCCATGATTTGGCTGAAGAAGACTTTGAACCTTCGGAAATCGGGTTCGTTCCCCAGTTCAGCATTGCCTATGACCAGCTGAGCGTGGATGAGAATGTGGAGAGCGCCGCCAGGCTCCGTTGCCGGTTCAATTCCGTGGACGATTTGGACGACAGCATTGACAATGCCCTGGAGGTAACGGGAATGGAGGGGATTACGGACCGGGATGTGAAAATTCTTTCCGGCGGCCAGAAAAGGCGCCTGGCGCTGGCCATGGAACTGGTATCCAATCCCCGGCTGCTGATTTGCGATGAGGTGACGTCCGGACTGGATCCCAGGTCGGAACACGATATCGTGTTCCTCCTGCATGAAATCTCCCGTTCGGAAGGCCGCATCGTCATTTCCGTCACGCACAGCCTTTCCCATCTGGACAGGTATGATTCCATCCTGGTCATGCACCAGGGCTGCGTGGCTTACCACGGTTCTCCGAAAACCATGCTGCATTACTTCGGCGTTTCCTCGCTGGAGGAGATCTACCCGAAGCTCCAGGATCGTGAAGGCCCTTCCTGGAGCCGGTCCTGGAGCAAGCACCGGGATTCCTATTATTCCCGTCTGGAACAGGAAAGGGAAAAGAAAATTCTTTCCGGGGAACTGCCGGATCCGGATGCCGTCCGTCCTGCGGAGGCGGAGGAGGAGGGGTCCTCCGGAGAATCCGGAACGGAACGGGAAAAGGCCGTGGAGGAAAACATTCCGGAAGTTCCCGGATTCTTCACCCAGTTCTTTTGTCTGCTGGGGCGGCGCTGGCGCATCTTTTTCCGCGATCGTTCCCAGTTGGTTCTTCAATTGGTCATGGTGCTGCTGTTTCCCGTGCTGGTAGCCATGTTTACGGACAAGGGCTCCGGGCAAATCGTGGGGCTTTCCGCCACGCAGGATGTCCAGACTGTCCAGAAGGATATGGAAGCCCAGCAGCTGAACATGAAAACGGGGTCCGCCGTCTCCGGCATCATCATGTTTGAGGTGATTTTGCTGGGGCTGATGGGGTCCAACAATGCCGCCCGCGAGGTGGCCGGTGAACGCGCCGTCATGGAAAAGGAAAAGTATGCGGGCATGAGGCCTTCCGCCTACCTGGCGAGCAAGCTGTCCTATCTGAGCGTTCTGGTGCTGGTGCAATCCGTCTGGATGTTTGCCTTTGTGGATTTTTTCTGGGACCGTGGCGGCGGCCTGACGCATCTGCTGTTCCTGATTTTGGCGAACGCCGCCATGACTTTTGTATGCCTGGGCATTTCCGCCCTGGCCCGGAGTGCGGACCAGGCTTCCCTGCTGAGCATTTATCTGGTGGGTTTCCAGCTTCCTCTCTCCGGAGCGGTGCTGGCGCTTCCGGAATATGCGGAGGGTTTCATACGGCCCTTCATTTCCGCGTACTGGGCGTGGTCCGGCAGCATCTCCGCCCTGAAGGACGACGTATATTACGCCGTCAAGAATGTGCTGGATACGGACCTGACGCCCTCCCTGGTTTGCTATATTGTTCTGGGCGTGCATGTTGCGTGCGGCATTGCGGCCGCCTACGCGGGAATCCGCCGTTCGCGCTGGGAGCTTTAATTTAATGCGTGCGCTTGCGGGAAGTACGTTATATACTTTTTCCATCAGAAATTATGGCGAGACGGCGTGCAGCAAAAAAGAAAAGTTCCTCATCATCCGCACTGGTTTTGACGGTCGGGGCGGCGGTTTTTGTGCTGGCCGTTATTGTGGGGATTGTCATGTTCCGAGCCGGGGAGAAGCCGCAGGCCGGGTCGGATATACCTCTGGACATTCTGGCGGCGAACGCCTCCCAGCTTTCCAATAACAACTATGCACTGGACGGAACGGTGATTGACCGTTTTCCGCGCGGCGAGTCCGAGCTTATTGCCTTCTTGTACAAAGACGCCTCCGGGCGTGAGTACATTATTCCCGTCTGTGTTTCCGCTGAGGCCAGGAACGGACTGAACATCAACCGGGACCAGCAATACAGGATAGAGTTCCGGGTGAAAGATATCAATCCGAAGGTGCGCGGCGTGTGCGTAGCTACATCCATTCAGCCTAAATAAACAATCTCCCTCGTCCTATGAAATGCTGTTTTTTGATGACCCTGGCCTGCGCGGTTCCCGCCCTGGGGCAGATGATGTACAACCCTCCTGCAGCCGGCGGGGCGCCTGCCGCGTCCCCTGCCTCCCCTCCCGCCGTTCAGCCGAATGCCTACCAGCCTTCCAGGCAGGGGGATGCCAAGTCCCTGTACGGCAATGAGCTTCCTTTCCTGAACCCTCAGGACGGCACGGTGACCATCAACGGAACGACGTTGAATATGGGCAGTTTCCGGGAGATTGAAGCGCGTTTCAACAAGTACCTGAGCCAGCCGGAGGAAAGTACGGAAGATGCGAAGGAATATCAGAAAATTTTTGAAAAGCTCCACGAAACGCTCTCCATGCGCAAGGAAAAACTGGTGGCGGATAATGTGGTGCGGCAGGTAGTGGACCTGTTGACCGCCGCTTCCAGCAACCCGCTGGACGGAGGCGTTTCCGACGCTCTCTGCCAGGCCATTTACACCGCGTGGCAGGCCAGGAGCAATGGAAAAAACAAGGGGAAGATGCTTGAGGCGGTGGAGAGGGAAATCCGCAGCAACGCCCAGAAGATGAGCCTGATGGAAAGCGGCGTGACGACGATTTCCGGTGCGCCCTCCGGCCAGAAGGGCGGGAAAAAGGGAACATCCACCAATCATCCGGCCAAAAATAACCCCCGTTACAAATATCTGGAAAAGCGTGTAGTGGAGATGGAAGCCCGCAAGCTGAAGCTGGAAAGTGAGCAGGTTCTGACGGTGACGGAAGCGAAGATTGTTTTTCAGTCTACGCTGGTTCAATTGTTTGCCCAGCGGCGTTTTGACCATGTTTCCATAGGCTGCGGCGTTTATAGCCGCCTGTTCAATGACGGGGATACCAAGCTGCGGCTGGATAAGAATTCCGATGCCGCCAAGATGTTCAGCGGTACGCTGGGCGCTCCTCCCACCGTCGCTATCCTGGACAACCTTTCCCGGGAGCTGGCCCGTGACTCCGACCGGCACATGAAGGCCGTGAACAACCTGGTGGATTCCCATCATTACGTGGATGCGCTGGAACGGCTGAACGAAGCTCTCCTGATCGGGGAATTCATGCCCGCCGTGAATACGTTTCCGTATGAGAAGAAGCAAAAACTGTATGCCTTCAAACGGGACGTGGAAAAGTTGTTCGAGTTGATGAACGGCAAAGATTACGAAGAAGCCCTTTCCCTGGTGGAGAACCTTAAGAAGACTTCCAGGGATTTCAGTACGGGCCGTGCGGAGTCCGCTATCAGCGCCGCCGTATTCGCCAGTGACGCCTATATTTCCCAGGGGCAGGAAGCCCTGGCCAGGGGGGACCGCGCCAAATTGGAGGAATGCCTGAAAAACGCCATTGAAATCTGGCCGAAGAATCCCCGTCTTCTTCCGCTGCGGAACGCCATGATGGCCGCAGGTCAGCAATCCCATGCTCTGGAGGATTTCAAGCGTTTCCACAGGAATAAGAATTATCGCCGCATTTTTGACAACCAGCATGAATTTGCCGTTCTGGTGAAGGATGATCCGGAGCTCCAGAAGCAGTTTGTGGAAGATCTGGGCAAAATGGCCGTTATTGAGCGTGCCCTGGGTGCGGCGCGCCAGCGTGAAGCCATGCAGGACGTATACGGCGCCTGGGAGGAGCTTCAACAGCTGCGTTCCAGGGACCAGGAACTGTTCATCAATGACCAGGAGCTGAATGCCCGGTATCTGGACCTGACGACAAAGGCAAGCACACTGGTGAATCTGCTGAATGATGCGGAAAAATGCAGGAATGCGGGAGAAGTGGGGTCTGCCCTGGGCAAATACATGGAAGCCAAAAGGCTGTATCTGTATTCCCGGTTTGCCAAGGAGGGAATTGAGTCCCTGCTGGAAGAAGTTCTTCCGTTGAACTAGGCGGGTGGATTCCGCCGGACGGCGCGCCTGCGGAGACGGAGTAATTGCTTTTCTTCCGGAACGGTGCCGTTATGCTACGGCTCATGAAGGCAGTATACCTGTGTTTGTGCATGCTGGCGGCGTTCTGTTTTCCGGCTGCGGCGCTCCCTGCGGATTGCAGCCAGGTGATTGTAGGTTCCGCGGACGGGTGGAATAGTTCCCATGTGCAGTTGAGCCTTTTGGAGAAGGGGCCGCGGGGCTGGGTGATGGTGAAGGGGCCGTTTCCGGCGCGTCTGGGAAAATCCGGTCTGGTCTGGGGCAGGGGCGTCAGCCTCCCTCCCACCGGAGGGCCGGTGAAGAAGGAGGGGGACTTGCGCTCTCCCGCGGGAATTTTTGAACTGGGGGGCGTATATGGAACTGTTCCCGCGCCGCAGAAAAAGCGTTCCATGCCGTACCGCCGCATTACGCCGCGGGACATGTGGGTGGATGACCCTGCCTCTCCCCTGTATAACCAGCACTTTGTGCTGAAGCATGATCCCGTCACGCCTTGGGAGTTCAAGCAGCAGATGAAGCTGAATGATTACGCCCACAGTCTGAAACTGTTTATCCGGCATAATGCCGCAGACGGACGGCAGAAACCCGTGCCGGGTGCGGGTTCCTCCATTTTTTTCCATATCTGGCGCCGGGACGGAGGAGCCCCTACGGCCGGATGCACCGCGATGAGCGAGGAAAATTTGAGGGCCATGATTGCATGGCTGGATCCTTCCAGACACCCCCTTTATATTCTGCTCCCCGCCAGGGAATATTTGCGCCTGCGCAGAGCCTGGGGGCTGCCGTGATATTTTCAGAATCCGCCTTTGCAGGCACGCCTGTTCCGCCGCCCCGGGACGGACAGGGGAGTGGTTTAAACCCTACGGATGGAAGGGCTGTTGGATGGTGCGGCTCCCGTGCCGTGCTGCACGTTCGTTGCTGCCTGGAGTTCCCTTTTCCGTAAATGCAGGAAGCCGGCCTTTGAAGAAAGGCCGGCTTCCGCATGGTAAAACGGTTATTGTTCCTGGGACTGGGGAGCGGGAGCTTCCGGCTGGAGCAGGGGAGTGGAGGTTTCCTTCACTTCCGCCATGGAATCCTGTTCTTCCCTGGGCGCGCGGTCTTCGCGGGGCTGCCGGGGTTGTTCCTGGCGTTCATTGGCTCCGCTGACCAGCAGATTGCGGCCCATGAAAGGCTGGTTGTGGAGAATGTCCACGGAACGGATGGCGTCTTCCATCTTCTTCATTTCCACAAAAGCATACCCCTTGGATTTGTGGGTGCGGGGGTTGTAAATGATTTCCACGGAATTGACTTCCCCGATGCCCTTGAACACGTCCTCCAGGTCGCTTTCCGTAGCTTCATAGGAAAGATTGCCCACATAAAGCCGGCGGTTGGAGACGGGCTGTTTGGGTGCGGAAACGCGATCCTGCCTGTTGCGGGCTACGCGGGTGTTGGTTTTGGCGGCGGCTTTATCCCTGGCCGCATGCTTGTTATTCTTGGACGGACGAATGCCGAAGAGGCCTAGGAAACGCTGCCACAAGGAGAGTTTGGCGGGCGCTTCTTTTCTGTACTTGGGACGGTAACCGCTGGAATCGCGGCGGTCATTGCCATAGGAGCGTCCGCCTTTGTTGTAGCGGCGGCGAGCTCCCTGGCCCTGTCTTCCCTGTGTGTAGTGTTGTGACATACTTATATGCTAAGTTGGTGATTATGTTGGTGTCATGCCGGAATTATCGCTGTGTGCAGTAAATTCCATCCGGAGGATCGCCGGGACGTTCCGCTGCCATGAGAAAAGCCAGGAGTAAGGGGGCCCCATGCCCCGATCAACGGTCCATGCATGGTCTGATAGGGGGGCGATCAGGCTAGGCGCGTGACCAGTCCGGTCGATTGACGCGTATACCAATGCACAGGGAGCCGGATTCTTGCAAGCCGGTATCTCGTCATTTTAGGCTTTCCGCCCGCCCGGAGGCGGGAAGGCCGTCCGGGAGGCAGGCTTCCGTGCCGGGCATGGCTCAAAGTGAGCAAACAATTTGACAAAAAGACGAGGACGGAGCATTTTAAATGCCGACTAATCTACATATTCTCTCGATGCTGATTCAAAATGCAGACCGTACTACCTACGGGATTAATAAGATTGTTGTTTTCGTCCTTGCGTTCGTCGTTTTCTTCGTTGTCGGATTTGTGTCCTGGCAATGGGATGGGGTCGCTCCGGAACCGTGGCGTCTGCGGACGCTGGTGCTGACGCCGCTGACGATGTCTCTGCTGCTGTATGTGTGCTGTGACCAGTTCGGCGTTTACTACCGTTGCCAGACGCTCTGGGAAAGCATCCGGCGGTTTGTGGTGGCATATGCCTGTTTTGTGGTGTTAAGCGTGATGATATGGAAGTTCTTTGTTCCCTTCTCCGCGGATGTCGGTGTCCAGTCCCTGGCGTATCTGCTTACCTTCCTGGGTTCCCTCTGGCTGCGTATCAGCCGGTTCCGGGCGGAAAAAAGGCTGGTGGAGGAAGCCCCTACGCTGGTGGTGGGAACTCCGGACCATGTGAAAGAATTCCGCAGGACGCTGGAGAGCAATCATGTGGACTTCAGGAATGGGTTGCTGGTCATGGCGCCTGAAGAGGTGGACAGTGCGGTAGTCAGGAATTTGCTGATTAAGAACTGCGTCAGCAAGGTGGTGTTTCTGCCGGAGGAGGTGGATTCTTCCGTGGCGCGGTGCCTGGTGGAACTGTGCGGCAAGATGGGAGTCGATTTTTACGCGAGCATGGTGGTAAGCATGCCCGCCGTGCATAAAACCTATTTCGGCGTGATTGGAGGAACAAGAATGCTGGTGTACAAATCCACCCCCATTCCCTATACCACCTCCTGGCAGTTGAAGAAAATGCTGGACTGGACGGGAGCGCTGGCGCTTCTGGTGGGAACGTCACCCCTGTGGGTGCTGGCGGCTGTGGGAATCAAGCTGTCGGATCGCGGCCCGGTTTTTTACCGCCAGAAACGTTCCGGGCTGTACGGACGGGAGTTTGGCATGTGGAAATTCCGCACCATGTACCGGGATGCGGATAAAAGGCTGGATGAAGTGAAAGCCCAGTACGGCAATGACATGGACGGCCCCATCTTTAAGCTGGAGCACGACCCTCGCATTTTCTCCTTCGGGCGCTTCCTGCGCAAATTCAGCATCGACGAGCTTCCCCAGCTCATTAATGTGCTGAAAGGGGAAATGAGCCTGGTCGGCCCGCGCCCGCTGCCCGTTTATGAAACGGAAGCCTTTACCAGCGATGCCCACCGCCGCAGGTTGAGCGTGCTGCCCGGCGTGACGGGGTACTGGCAGATTGCCGGACGCAGCAACATCCGGGAATTTGAAAAGCTGGTGGAATTGGATATGAAGTATATTGACAACTGGTCCCTGTGGCTGGATATCAAACTGCTTCTGAAAACCGTCCCGGCAGTGCTTTTCGCCCGTGGGGCAAAGTAGCTTCCTGGTCTCTCTGGATTGCAGGCCGTCAGCCGTTATTGCCGGGAATTTGGAATCCGGCTGGGGTTCTCTGTCCGGTGGAACAGGCCTGTTTTAAGAATACTGCAATTCGGGAGAGGGATGGAATTGGTGTATTTTGTGGGAAATGAAGAAAATTATTGCCGGACAGAGACTTTAATCTTGAGGTGCGGAAAGGGATGGGGCAGAATCAATCTACTATGGATTTAGTTCAGCGAGAAATCTCTAAAGAAACGGTGACTCCGTATTTCATCGAGTATTTCGGTCAGGCGCCTACTCATGTGGCAGCGGCACCGGGACGTGTGAACCTTATTGGTGAGCACACGGATTATAATAACGGTTTTGTGATGCCTATGGCGCTTGATAACCATTGTGTTGTGGCTGTGGCTCCCTCCCCCGTGGGCAAACACCGCTTTTGCGGTTCCCTGGGTGACCAGATCCATGAAATTGCGGTGGAAGACGCCTTGGTTCCCGGCGAACCGTTCTGGTCCAATTATGTCCGCGGCGTTTTGGCCAACCTGCACAGGCGCGGCATAGAAATCGGGCCTGTGGATATGCTGATTGACAGCAATGTGCCCCGCGGCGGCGGCCTCTCCTCCAGTGCCGCTCTTGAAGTTGCCGTCTGTACGGCGCTCGCCGCTTTTGCCGGCGTTGAAATAGATCCCAAGGAAGTCGCCCTCATCGGGCAGGCCGTGGAACATGAATTCGTGAACGTCCCCTGCGGCATCATGGACCAGTTTATTTCCGCCAACGGCAAGAAGGGCATGGCTCTCAAGCTGGATTGCGCCACGCTGGAATATGAGCTGGTTCCGATGAACAATGAATCCGTCTCCGTGCTGGTTCTGGACAGCGCTGTGAAGCATTCCCTGGCGGACGGAGCTTATGGACAGCGCCGCAAGCAGTGTGAGGAAGCTTCTTCCATCATGGGCGTGCCCTCCCTGCGGGAAGCTACGCTGGAGCTGCTGGAATCCTTCAGGGAACAGCTTGGAGATGTGCGCTATCGCCGCGCCCGCCACGTCATTGGAGAAAATGCGCGCGTGAACGCTTTTGCAAACGCCCTTGCCCGCGGTGATTGGGATGAGGCCGGCGTAGCCATGCGCGGCAGCCATGCTTCCCTGCGGGACGACTATGAAGTTTCCTGTGCTGAGGTGGATACCCTTGTTTCCCTTTGTGACCGCATTCCCTCCGCATCCTCCATTTACGGCGCGCGCATGACGGGCGGCGGGTTTGGCGGATGCATTGTGGCCCTGGTGAAGACGGAGGACGTGGAAAAGGTGGCCCAGGAGCTTCTGGACGGCTACTGCCAGGAAACGGGCATTGAAACTACGTATCTTGTAACCCGTGCCGGAGAAGGCGCCCGTGTTCTGTACCAAGCTTAATCCATACTGATGATGAAAACACTAGCAACCATATTCGGGGCGCTCGCCCTGATGACGTGGGGCGCAGCTGCCCAGGAGGGTCCCGTACCTGCAACGGCAGCTGATGCGCAGCCCGCCCTGGCCGCTCCGGCCGCGACTCCCGCTGTTGAAGTCCAGCCGGCAGCGGAAATTCAGCCGGCGGCTCCCGCCGCAGAGGCTGTACAGGCTGAGCAGACCGCCTCTGCGGAGCCTAAAACGGCCCCTCTTTCCATGGTGGAAGTCATTCTCTTCTGCGTGGTCGTGGTGGGCGTGATCGCCTTGGGCATCTGGAAGAGCCGTGACCCCGAAGAAACGGAAGAGGAAAAGAAGGCCAAGGGAGCTTCGGACTATTTCCTTGCCGGCCGCGGTTTGACCTGGTGGCTGGTGGGTTTCTCCCTGATTGCCGCCAACATTTCCACGGAACAGTTTGTGGGGATGTCCGGCAAATCGGCCAACTGGGTGGGCATGGCCATTGCCGGGTATGAATGGCTGGCCGCTATCACGCTGGTGGTTGTAGCCTTCTGCTTCCTCCCCAAGCTGTTGAAAGGCGGCGTATATACGATTCCCGAATTCCTGGAATACCGGTATAACACGCTGGCCCGTTCCCTGATGGCCATTGCCACGCTGCTGATTCTGGTAGGCGTGCCGACTGCGGGCGTGATTTACGCCGGCGCCAAGGTGATTTCCGTGTTCTTCACGGGATACTCTGCCATGGGCATTGACTTCGGCAACATCACCGTCGGCTGCGTTATCATTGCCTTCTGCGCCACGGTATACGTGTTCGTGGGCGGGTTGAAAGCCTGCGCCTGGACGGACCTGTTCTGGGGTGCCGCCCTGATTGTGGGCGGCGGCGTGGTGGCCTATTTTGCCCTGACGGAGCTCAGCGGCGCAGACCCGAACCATTTGATTCAATCCGCCGCCGCCAATTCCGGCGCGACGGTCGCCTCCCTGGGGAATCCTTCGGACAGCCTCTGGCATGGGGTGACGCGCTTTTTTGAGCTGAACTCCGGTGACGCGGCCAGCGGCGTAAATACCGTGGGCGGCAAGCTGCACATGATCCGTCCTGCGGATGATGCGGAAATCCCGTGGACGGCTCTTTGCCTGGGCCTGTGGATTCCCAACTTCTTTTACTGGGGCCTCAACCAGTACATCATGCAGCGTACGCTGGCTTCCAAATCCCTGGCGGAAGGTCAGATGGGCATTGTGTTCGCCGCATTCCTCAAGCTCATCATCCCATTCGTGGTGGTGGTCCCCGGCATCCTGGCCTATAACCTGTACCGCAATGACCTGAAGGAACAGGCGGAAGTAAAATACGCGGCGGAAATCCGTAAGACGGAAGATCCCGCCGCAGTCAAGGGCCGCCCCGTCATCTACAAGCTTACGGACAGCTTCCTGGTGGAAAACGTGGAGGAAGGCTGTGCCCATGCCATTCATAACGCGGAAGTAATGAAGGTGGGCGAAGATGTTATGGCCAATTTGAAACAGGCCTGCGCCGATTTGAAGGCGGATGCCGCCAACGACCAGACTACGCTGGCGGAACGCGCCCCGTTCGTGGAAAAAATCGCTTCCCTTAACAACAAAATCATCAAGCCGGCCGTGGACAACTCGGATAACTACTATCTGACGGATACGCTGGTAGGCTTTGACTATGACTCCGCCTTCGGCACGTTGATCAGGAAGTTGCTTCCCGGCACGGGCTGGACATGGTTTGTGCTTGCGGCCCTCTTTGGAGCGGTGGTGTCTTCCCTGGCATCCATGTTGAATTCCGCGTCCACCATCTTTACGATGGATATTTACAACAAGCTGCGCAAAAATGCGGGGCCCACGGAGCTGGTTACCGTCGGCAAGATTGGTTTGCTGGTGTGCGCCGTGATCGCCCTGACCATTGCTCCGTTCCTGGACAGCCCGGCCTTTGGCGGCATCTTCAACTTCATTCAGGAATTCCAGGGCTTCCTGAGCCCGGGCGCCCTGTGCGTGTTCCTCTTCGGCTTCTTTGTGCCCAAGTGCCCGCGCATCTTCGGTTGGCTGGGTATCGTCATTAATGCCCTCCTGTACGGAATCCTGAAGGTATGGCAGCCGGAAATGGCCTTCCTGAACCGCATGGCCGTGTGTTTCATCACGGTAGTGGTCATCGGCTTCATCTTCACGGCGGTGAACGCCGCCCGCGGCGGACAGCCTATCGTGCTGCCTGACAGGGGCGTGGTTGCCCTTCAGTCCTCTTCACGGGCTAAAATCTTCGGATGGCTCGTGGTTGCCGCGACGGTCGCCCTGTACATTATCTTCTGGTAATCCAGGGAAGACCTCCAGTTCCGTATTTTCAATCCTCCCGGTTCAGGCCGGGAGGATTTTTCACATCCGGAACAGACCATGCAGCTGGCGCGGCTGAATATTCTGGAGGCGGAAAGCCGGCAGACTGGCGTTTCCGGACGGAAACGGCGCCTTGTTCTCTGATAAAATAAGGCCATGGTTGAAAAGAGGCCGGCAAAGTGCCATGCCGCCTCTTATTCCTCTTCCAGAAGCATGCTGCGCAGAGAATCGAAAAAGTTTCCGGATTCCTCTTCTGTCGCTTCCGCGTTCATGAGATCCTCCCATTTGGAATATTCCATCAGGTGGGGAGGAATTTCACTAAGGAAGGAGGAGCGCTGGCAAGGCATGCGGTCCCCGTAGCGCAGGCGCGTGGCGCAATAAGTAAGCATGAGTTTCTCCTGGGCGCGCGTGATGCCTACGTAAAGCAGGCGGCGTTCTTCGTCGCAATTGCCGTCTTCCAGGGAACGCTTGTGAGGAAGAATGCCTTCCTCCAGCCCCACGAGGTACACTACCGGAAATTCCAGTCCCTTGGCGGCGTGCATGGTAATCAGGCATACGCCTGGCTTGTTTTCCACGTCGTCATCATTATCCTCCTTGTCCAGGGTGACCTGGGCCAGGTAGTCCCGGAGGGTTTTTCCGGGTTGCCAGAAGTTGCGGAGGGAGGCTTTCACGTCCCCGATAGACACCAGCCGTTTCTGGATTTCAGCTTCCGTTTTGCACAGGCGCGTGACGTATTCGCTGAATCCGGTTTCCTCAATAAGCTGCTCCAGGATGTCTCCGAAGTCGGTTTCCTTATCCTGGAAAAGGTCAATGTATTTTGCAATCAGTTCATTGAATGCCTGCACGCTGTTGCGGGCGCGGGTGGAAAGGGCCGCCAGGAATTCTTCGTCCTGGAGGGCTGCCCAGACGCTGTTGCCGTGCTCCCGGCTCCAGTCGATGGCCAGATGGCTGGTCAGCTCGCTGATGCCGCGCGGCGGCGTGTTGAGGATGCGCAGCAGGTATTCGTCAGCCTGCGGGTTTTCGATAGTCGCCAGATAGGAAATGAGGTCTTTCACCTCCTTGCGGTCGAAAAAACTTTGCGCGCCCACCATGCGGTAGGGAATTTTGTGTTCCCGGAGCGTTTGTTCAATGATGCGGCTCTGGGTATTGGCCCGGAACAGAATGGCGAAATCCTCCCAGGGCCGGCCTTCCTGCCTGCGGACGTTTTCAATGTCCGTAATGATGAATTCCGCCTCTTCCGCGTCTCCGGGCATGGAAATGAGCCGGACGGCTTCTCCTCCGCCTTTGTGGGCGCGCAGCGTCTTGTCCCTCCGGCCCAGGTTGTGGCGGATCAGGGCATTGGCCGTGTCCAGGATGGGGGCGGTGCAGCGGTAATTTTCTTCCAGTTTGATGACGGAGGGATTTGGGAAAAAACGTTCGAATTCCAGGATGTTGCTGATCTGGGCGCCTCGCCAGCCGTAGATGGACTGGTCGTCGTCTCCCACTACGCAGACATTGTGTTCCGGACCTACCAGATGGCCCAGCAGGCTCATTTGGAGGCTGTTGGTATCCTGGAATTCATCCACGGTGATATAGCGGAAGCGCTGTTGCCACGCCTCCCTGACGTCCCGGTGCTCCTTCAGCAATTTGTCCGCCAGAATCAGCAGGTCGTCAAAGTCCACGGAATTCTGCGCCTGAAGTTCCCGCTGGTAGGAGGCGGCGATGTTGGCTGTCAGGTTGTCTTCAATGGAGTCAAGGCCCAGACCGCTGTTTTTCATCCGGCTCATGGAAGAAAGCACATCTTTGGGCGTGATTTTCTCCGTAATGCCGCCGTGGCGCACAATCAGTCGCCGGATCAGGCCGCTTTGCTCGGAACCGCTGTAAATGGTGAAATTGGTTTTGTACCCCAGGCGTCCTATATCCTCTCTCAGGATGCGCACGCAAAGGGAATGGAAAGTGCTCACCATTATTTGGCGCGCCGCCTTGCGTTCCACCATCTGGCCTACGCGTTCCCGCATTTCCAGAGCGGCCTTGTTGGTGAACGTCACGGCCAGGATGCTTTTGGGGCTGATGCCCCGGTCCACCATATGGGCGATGCGGCAGGTGACGGTGCGCGTTTTACCCGTTCCGGCCCCGGCCAGGATCAGCACGGGCCCCCGCAGGGTCTGCACGGCCTTCCTCTGGGCCGCGTTCAGGCTCTCCATGGAAAAGGACTTGGCCATTTATACGTCAAAATGGATATCTTTCAAATTCGGGTGGCCGGCAATGAGCTGGGAGATATTCATGCGCGTGCTGCCTTCAAGCTGGACGTCTGTCACCAGCAATCCTCCGCTTCCGCAGGCGATCAAAAGCCCCTGCTCCCCGGCGGAGAGCACCTGGCCCGGTTTCCCCTCCGCTTCCGGGAGGATGGAAAAGCCAGGGAAAATTTTCATGTTGCGGATGCGTTTCTTGCGGTTCCAGTAGTTGGTGAAAGTACCGGGCCACGGGTCGTACGCCCGGATCATGCGGCCGATTTCTTCTGCGGGGCGCGTCCAGTCGATTTTTCCGTCCGCCCGCAGGAGCTTGGGGGCGTATGTTGCCAGGATTTCCTGCTGGCGGATGCGCGTGGCCGTCCCTTTTTCAATGGAATGGATGACGGGCAGCAGCACATCAGGCGTCATCCTGGCCAGCTTGTCATGCAGGGTGCCTCCGGTTTCCGAGCCTTCCAGGGGGGTGCTGATCTGGGCGATGATGTCTCCGGCATCCAGCTTCCTGACAATGTGCATGATGGTGATGCCCGTTTCTGCATCGCCGGATTTGATGGCGGACTGGATGCAGGCCGCTCCACGGTGGCGCGGCAGGAGGGAGGCATGTGCGTTGATGCAGCCCATGGGCGCCATATCAATCACTTCCTGGCTCAGAATCTGCCCGTACGCCATGACGACGATCAGATCCGGATTCAGTCTCCTGAGGTTGCTCAGCGCATCCGGGCTGCGCAGGGAATGCGGCTGGAGCACGGGAATGCCCGCTTCCCTGGCAATATTTTTGATGGCCGGGGCTGTAAGCACCTGGTGCCTGCCGACAGGGCGGTCGGGCTGCGTGACCAGGCCTGCCAGGTCCGAGTGACGGATCAGGCTGCGGAAGGCGGGAATGGCAATGTCGCCTGTGCCCATGAAGACGATGCGCATGGCTGGAAGCTTGCCCTGACGGCTTGCGCAGGTCAATGTTAAATCCGGTTTTGAGAAGGGAATAATAGGGAAGAAAGGCCGTTTTTTCCCGTTCCTTTCCGTCCGGAGGGAATACCGGAGGATAATGTTTTTTCCGGCCGCTTCCCCTCATGTCCTCCCTCCTGCAAGAAGTTCTTTTCGACGGAGCGGAATATTGGTATACCCTGTTCCATGCAGAAAGGACGGCTGCCGCGCATTCTGATTGTGACCGCAGGATACGGGGAAGGGCACAATTCCGCAGCCAGGGGCGTGAGGGATGCTCTTGCAGGGCGCGCGGAAGTCCGCGTTACGGACCTGTGCGCGGAGGCGATGCCCCGGATGTTCCGCCTGACGCGCGCCGCCTACCTGTGGACGATCTCCCGCATGCCCCGCCTCTGGAAATGGATGTACGAGGTGAGCGACAGGCGCAATATGGCGGAGAAGCCCGTCAGGGGAATTACCCCCGTGGAACGCCTGCTGGAACGTTTGCTGCGGGAATGGAAGCCGGATGCCGTGGTCTGCACCTACATGGTATATCCCTACATGCTGGATTCCCTGGCCTCCCGCACGGGCAGGGCGGTTCCTTACCTGACCGTCGTGACGGATTCCTTCGTCATCAATAAATCATGGCTGTGTTCCAAGTCCCCCCTCTGGGCCGTAACGGACCCCTGGACGAGGGCAATTATGGAGGAAAAGGGGCTGCCGCAGGACAGGCTGCGCGTTACGGGATTTCCCGTCAATCCCGTGCTGGGAGCGCTGGCGGAGGAACATCCCCTTTCCTGGAAAGAAGGGGAGCCGTTCCGGGTGCTTTACTTTGCCCAGCGTTCCGCACGGCATGCGCGGGCGGAGCTGGCGGGTATGCTGGATGCGAATCCCGCCCTGCATGTAACCTGTATTCTGGGGCGCCGGTTCCGGCGCATTTATCCCCGCATCCGGGATTTGCGCGCCAGATACGGACGCAGGCTGACGGTGCGCGGCTGGACGCGCCGCGTGCCTTCTTATCTTGCCGCCAGTCACGTAGTGGTCGGGAAAGCGGGAGGAGCCACCGTACACGAGGTGCTTGCGGCCGCACGTCCCATGCTGGTGAACTTTCTTCTTCCGGGCCAGGAGGAGGGCAATACCCGCCTCCTGGAAAAACTGGGAGGCGGCAGCCATGTGCCGGACGCCCGTGCCCTGGCTTCCGCTCTTCAGGAAATGATGGCGGACGGTGGCGCACAGTGGAGGCGCATGCATGAAAACCTGCTGCGGGCCGGGATGACCGGAGGAAGCGGCAGAATAGCGGATTTGGCCTTGAAACTGGCGGAGGAACATACTAACTGATTCCCGTGACCTATCTTCTGATTGACAATTCCAACACACGCACCAAATTCGTGCTCTCTTCGCCGGAAGCCCTGTTGCCGGAACGGTATATGGTTCCCACCCGGGAGGTGAGCGGGGAACGGCTGGACGAGGTGCTGGCCGGCGTTCGTTATGATGCCGCCGTGGTGTGTTCCGTCGTGCCGCGCGTGGCGGAAGAACTGAAAAATTGGATCGTCAAACCGTGCCATTTCCTTTCCTGCGATTCCCGGCTGGGCGTGGGCATCGACTATCCCCACCCGCGCCAGATAGGGGCCGACAGGCTGGCGAATGCCGTAGGAGCCGCGGCCTATTACGGGTATCCTTGCGTTGTGGTGGACTTTGGCACCGCCGTGACTTTTGACGTGATCGGGCCCCAATGCACCTACATGGGCGGCGTTATTGCGCCGGGGCTTGCCAGCATGGGGGATTACCTGGAGCGCAATACGGCGCTTCTTCCCGCCATTGACCCCCAGGAGCCGTCCCGTGTCATTGGAACCAGCACAGTAGAGGCCATGCAATCCGGCGCCGTGTACGGTTACCGGGGGCTGGTGAAGGAAATTCTGGCCCGGCTGGAAGGTGAGCTGGGCGTGCGTCCGGCCGTGGTTGCTACGGGAGGGGATGCAGCTCTGATCGCCAGGGGAGTGGAGCGCATTGACCATGTGGACCCTGACATTACGTTGAACGGCTTGCGCATAGCCGCCGGACTGAATCTTTAAAGAACGGCCAAAATCGGCTGGAAACCTGCTGCTTCCGGCTCCGTGGCCGGATGACGCATAAAAACTCATAAATAGGTGTTGCAAATGGCGCATACCCCATGTAGTATCAATGAACCTTAACAATAAATATCATGTCTGACAACAGCATCGAAGAAAAAGTAAGAAGTATCATCGTCGACCAACTTGGCGTTGAATCCGATAAAGTGACTGCTGATGCGAAATTCATCGAGGATCTCGGTGCTGATTCGCTGGATACCGTTGAACTCGTGATGGCTTTCGAAGAAAACTTTGACATCGAAGTGCCCGACGAAGAAGCCGAAAAGCTTCAGTCTGTTGCCGACGTCGTTGCTTACATCGAAAAGGTTCAGGGTTAAGTTAAACTGCTAAAAATCCTTTATTACAAAAGCGGCTTCCCTGTCCAAGGCAAGGAAGCCGCTTTTTCATGGAAAGCCTTTCCGCCTTTTCTTCCATGAGCGACCTGCCTTCCTTTTCCCGTGACGATATCCGCTATGCGGCGGAGATGACACGGGTGGTGTATGAACCGGACCGCCGCATTGATACTTTTGGCGATACCAGGTTTAATTTTCTTCTCCTCAGCGAACTGATGGATGAGGTGAACGTGGTGCGCGTGCGCAGCGGCTGGGTGGAAGCGGAGAAACCGAAAATCATACGGCCTTCCATTTACAATGAAATCAGTACGGAGGGGTTTTCCGGAGAAGCCAAGCGCTTTTTTGACTGGCTCTCCAAAAACGGGCCAGGCTTTTTGACGTTGCTGGAATACGGGTTCAGGTTCAAACGGTCGGAGGTGAGCGAGGAAATTCTGCATGAACCGCTTGATTCCGTGCGCGGCCGGCTGCTGGACCAGGTGCGCAATGGAGAAGATACATTTATGGCTCTCATTGAGGGAGTGGATGACGCATGGGAGGTCTCCCTCTTGAAATTCACGGTGGAAATGATACAAAAATCCCATGAAATCAATATCTTTGACTTCAAGCGCAAAGGTCTTCTTTAGCCTTTTGGCGGCGGCTTTCTGTGTCCAGGGAGTTTTGGCGGACGGAGAAAATTATTCCCTCTGGCCGCGCCGTCCGGAGGCCCTTGCTGAAGCCCGCCGCCTGATGGACTGCGGCAGTCTGCCAAAAGCTCTGGAACTGCTGCAGCCTCTGGCGGAACAGGGAGGCGTGGTGGGGAAAGAGGCGAAGGAACTCATCGGAAGGCTGCGCATCCGCCAGTTGCTGGATCCCAACGGACCGGACGTGAAAAAATATACCGTACGGAAGGGAGATTCCTGGATACGCATGGTCAGAAAACTGGGTTGCTCTCAGGCCATGGTGGTTCACCTGAACGGTTTGATGGATATTCCCGCTCTTCATGCGGGAGATGTATTCAAGTACCGGCCTCTGGATTTCCATGTAGTGGTGAACGTGCCGGAAAAGGAAATCTGCCTTTACGACGGGACGGATTTTGTCAAGGGATACCCCATCCTCTCCATGAAGGACGGGGGAAAAAAGAATGTGGAAACGACCGTAAAGGATGAGCAGGCCCCCGTGTCCATCTACAGCAGGCAGCTTCCTTCTGCGGATAAGACGCTGGTGCTGGCGGCGGGAGGCTATGTCATTGACGCTGCCCGCGGTACGCCCCGCTCGCCTGGGTTTTATCTGAGCCGGCAGGACTGCAATGAACTGGCCATGCTGACCAGGCCGGGAACGAAGGTGACTATCCTGAGGGGGAAAGGAGAGGAACCGTGAGGCTGGTTATTCAGCGTGTCAGTAAGGCCGCCGTTCATATCGGCGGTGTTTGTGCGGGGGCCGTGGGGCCCGGTCTGCTGATTCTGGCGGGCATTGAAGAGGCGGATACGGAAGAAGATGTGCGCTGGCTCGCCAACAAGGCGGCGGCCATGCGCATTTTTTCCGACGCGGACGGAAAGATGAATCTTTCCGTAAGGGAAGTGAGTGGAAGCGTGTTGGTGGTGAGCCAGTTTACGCTGCATGCCTCCACCCGGAAAGGGAACAGGCCCTCTTTCATCCGCGCCGCGAGGCCTGAGCGGGCCATTCCCCTGTATGAGCTGTTTAAGAAGGAATTGGCGTCTTTGCTGGAAGGCAGGGTGGAAAGCGGCGAATTCGGCGCGGATATGCAGGTTTCCCTGATTAACGACGGCCCGATGACTATTTTCATGGATTCCAGGAAAAGGGAATGAGAGAAAGGATCTTATATATTTAACTTTGCCCCGGTTTCCTGCTTTCTCTCTATCTCCATATAAACATAGAAAAATATTGCCGATAGATCTGTTGCTCCTCCTGAAAATCTGTCCTTGAGAAAGGAGGAATATTACGTCTGCACAGATCCGAACTTGGCCCTGAAATAGCTAAGGCCGGAGTTCTACTGGCTGGACGAAATTTTCCGTAGCAGCCGCCTGTCCATAGGGAGAGTAATCGTAAGCCGCCGCAACAGCGCCCTGTGCGTCGAGGACCCTCCGACACATTCTTGTTGAAGTCCATGCCGTAGCAGTACAGGGAAGCGTCCTGCGCGAGGGCCAGGGGGCGGGAGGCCACCGGTTCCAGAGGATCCCACAACAGCGTGCGGAGCACGTTACGGTTGTCCAGCATGTCCAAGGCGGCTATCTGCAAATAGCCTCGGTACAGATACCGTTCGTGGCTGGCGACCGTGCCGTTTTGGGTCACTTTCTTCATGTAGCGGCGTCCCTGATAGTCGTAGCCGCACTCTACTATACCATACTGCTGTTCCGACTGTGAAGTAATCGTCCAGTTGCTTTCGCGTTAGTTTGGAATTTTATTAAATTCTTAAATTTCATCCGAATAGAAATTATATTACTTTTAATAGTTAATTTAATGGCGGTAAAATAGACTTGGAATCGAATGTTTTAAAAATTTTATATTTGAGAAAATCCTTTAAAGTAGTAATATTGTGTTTATTGGCTGATAAGTTACTATCTAAATTGCCTTTTATAAATATTGGTAAAGATTTTGTTATTTTGATTTTTTCCATTTTATTGTAAATTATATTACCTTCAATAAAACTTCCGCACAGTAAACTTAAAATTATTATCATTGTATTCATTTTGTTGATTTTTATTTTTGTTCTTTACAACAATACGTCCCCCATTTTCCTAATATCTTTCCATCTTTACGGAATATTTTATCTATCCCTGGGTTAATAATATATTTTATCATATGGTTTTGAATGTTGGTTATACCTATGACACGATTCCCATCTAGGCCTAATTTAGATTCAAAAGGAGGTAATTGTTTTGGAATTCCTAATGGAATTGTACGTCCCACGCAATGAACTTCAATACCAATTTGCTCTGCTTCATGATAAAAGTATGCTAAGCAAATGATTTCTCTTTCACATTCTTGGCATTGAGTCTCATTTTGTGTACTGTTTTTCTCCATTCGAGTACAATCTCCAATAAGAATTTCTCGAATAACATCAAGAAATGTGTTTAAATCTAAATTTTTAGGTATCTTCTCTGGATCTGGAGATAATGGTTTTGTCGTTCCACACGCATTTTCAATATAATTACCCTCTGTTTCTGTGTTTGGAATGATTATACCGCTGCCATCATTAGATGATAACCCTAGATTATCAATATTCAAACTGTTACCGAGGAACGCATAAAGATTCCATCCTCCCTGTTCAGAGATGGGATCGCGATTGATCCACCTGCCGTCTTTGGGGTTGTAATAGCGGTAGTTGTAATAGACCAGGGCGAGTTCTTCGTCGTGCATCTCGC
>OKVA01000179.1_pt1 | contig 27769 bp, 28 predicted proteins | sample 1606741 | NCBI WGS metagenome assembly OKVA01 (sample SAMEA3882528, study PRJEB24775) | human gut metagenome | biome: human-associated habitat; feature: intestine environment; material: feces | place: Netherlands | collected 2009/2010 | reverse complement strand
CCGTAAAACAACGACAACACACTTTACTCACCACCATGCAGACTATCATCGACATCCAGCGTCCGTTTTTCCTTGAAGGAGACGAGTCACTATTGAAACCGATGATATTAAAAGATGTGGCAGAACGCGCCAAACTGGATATCTCTACCATCTCACGCGTCAGCAACAGCAAATATGTGCAAACAAACTACGGCATATATTCGTTGAAGTTCTTCTTCAGTGACGGCTACACCACCGAAGATGGTGAAGAATTATCCGTTCGCGAAATAAAACGCATACTAAAGGAATGTGTAGACAACGAAGACAAAGAAAAACCCTATACTGACGACGAACTGGCCGAAATACTGAAAGCCAAGGGATACCCCATTGCACGCCGCACCGTGGCCAAATATCGCCAGCAGTTAAATATTCCTGTTGCACGATTAAGAAGATAAAAATATGGAAGCAAACGAAACCACCGGTTCTTTAAAAGAGATTGGAAAAAGTGACCCGTTAGAAATAGGTTCACGCATCATATCAGGCATATTCACACCTTTTATGGTTCCATTTCTTGCCTTTTTCTTATTATTCTTTTTCACCTATTTACGCATCATGCCCCTCCAATATAAGTTGGTGGTGTTGGGTATCGTGTATTGCTTTACCATCTTGATGCCGATGCTTGCCATTTATCTTTTTCAGAAAATAAACGGCTGGGGTATCCATGAACTGGGTCATCGTGAAAAACGATTCGTCCCATACGCCCTAACCATTGTCAGCTATGTAGCCTGCCTGCTTACGATGTACAAGATTCATTTGCCACGCTATATGTCGGGCATCATTGTAGCCACACTCATCTGCATGGTCATCTGCATTGTGATAAACTTCAAATGGAAAATCAGCACCCATGTTGCCAGTAGCGGCATGATGGTAGGCGGTCTGTTGTCATACAGCCTGATCTTCAATTTCAATCCTGTATCATGGCTTTGCTTTTTCATTTTGCTATCAGGAATGCTGGGGACAGCACGCATCATCGTAAAGCAACACACATTATTAGAAGTTCTGGCAGGATTTATTGTCGGATTGTTTTGCGGTGTCATAGGAATTTTGTTTATTTGAAAAAAAATTTTAGTATTAACCTTATAAATTAAAAGCATTATGAATTTCCCAAACAATGTAAAGTATACCGAGGAACACGAATGGATACGCGTAGAAGGTGATATCGCATACGTAGGCATTAGCGATTATGCACAAGAACAATTGGGCGACATCGTTTTCGTAGACATCACTACCGAAGGCGAGACTTTGGAAAAAGGAGAAGTTTTCGGTACTATCGAAGTAGTAAAGACTATATCAGACCTGTTCCTTCCGGTTGCAGGAGAAGTTTTAGAACAAAACGAAGCATTGGCTGACAACCCCGAACTGGTCAACCAAGATCCCTATGGCAAAGGTTGGCTGGTTAAAATCAAACCTAACGATGCAAATGACATCAATGATTTGATGGATGCCGAAGCCTACAAAGCTTTAGTAAACGAATAAAATACAGAAGAAATATTCAATGGAACCTATTGTAAGTATTATCATGGGCAGCACCTCCGACCTTCCTGTCATGGAAAAGGCTGCCAAGCTACTGGACGAGATGCACGTACCTTTCGAGATGAACGCTCTATCGGCACACCGTACACCCGAAGCAGTGGAAGAGTTTGCCAAGAACGCTGCCGGTCGTGGCATTAAAGTCATCATTGCTGCAGCAGGCATGGCCGCAGCATTGCCCGGTGTAATTGCCGCCAACACTACACTGCCAGTCATTGGCGTCCCTGTGAAAGGGTCTGTTCTCGATGGTGTGGACGCACTCTATTCCATCATCCAGATGCCTCCCGGAATTCCGGTTGCAACAGTCATTATAGCCTCTGTCCGCGATTACAACGCCATCTCCAGCACCTTTTACTTCTACTCCCATAATGTTTTGGATTTAGAAATTAATAAATAAAATTAACTATCTCATATAAAAATGTTCTAGTGTTGTAATTAAACCTATGCAATTTCGAATACATACTCATAAGTTATAGTTGCAGCACTCTGGCTAATAGAAAGGGTTATTTTCCTACCAGATTCTGCTTGGGTTATAGTTATTGTAGCAGACCTTGAAGATTCTACTGTGTTCTCATTGGCTGCACTATATACTGACCCACTATCATGACTAATGGATGCCCAACTTGGCTCTCCTGAAACATCTGATATTGATACTGGATATGTATCCGAAGTCTCTGAACCATTGATTACTTTCTTTTTATAAGAAGTATATCCAAAGGTTAATGAACCACCTATAGCAGCATGATGACCAGAATCACTAGTATTACCATCTTCCCAACTAAAGTAGTAATTATAACTTACACTAGCACCACCCTGAGTAATATCTACATAATCAGAAGCCCCATCATAGTTAGCAAAGACTCTAATAGACCTACTACTTGTACTGGTATTCTCAGAAGCCCTAAGTGTAGTACCTGATAGACTAAATCCTGAGGTACCCTTGGTACTTAAACTTGGAGTAGCACTATCAGAGCCATCCCTTGTATTTGAACCAGAAGTATAATTGGCATATCTTGGTCTACTTGCACTGGGGTACAAAGTTACACTACCTCCAGTATTACCGATAGTATAAGAACTTGCAGTTAAGCTTACACTCCAAGGGCCATAAGTGTACCCAGTAAGTTCATTTGCTGCCTGGTATACTGGTACACTTACAGATTTGGTTTTACCATTTAGTGATAAGGTACCAGTAAGGGCTCCTACTCGGGTTCTAGATTTAACGGTAATACCCAAAGAACCTGCACTAACTGCAGTACCATAACTAATGCTAGCACCGCTTGTAATTGTGCCACCTCCAGTTGTAGAACCATTCCATCCCCAAGTCTGAGAATATGATGGCATACTTGAGAATGAACTTCTACTTCCTCCACTTGCAGGTATATCGGATACACTTCCTCCACTTGCTGTAATCTCACTGTAAGTCCTATAACCTGCCGACTGAGAACAAGATAGGGTTAACTTCTTCCCTGTTTCAGCTTGGGTTAAGGTTACCGTACCACTTCGTGTACTGGTAGAAGTATTATTACCCATAGTTACAGAAGTACCACTTCCGGATACGCTACCAGAGTTGGCTCTAGTATAACTTAGAGTAATTTGGTTACCATAATTATGCCCATTTCTTAATTCTTGCTTGTAAGAATTAACTGAAAAGGTTTTGGTACCTCCAGTAGCCCCAAAAGACATAGAAGTAGGTGTTACACTCCAACCATAACTCCAAGATTGAGATGCAGCTTCCTGATACCATTTGATAGTATAGGTTTTACCTGAACCTTGTTGTATGATAGTACCGTCAGTTTTAGACCTGGCAGTTAACTCAAGATTCTCGGTAGCTCTCCAACCTGTACCGTCTGCCCAAGTTACCCAAGAAGGTCTGCCCGAATGACTATATGCAACACTCTCTACAGTACTAGTAGCTACACCATCCAAATATTTAGTTCTAGTAGAAGTAGCCCCAAACCAAGGCTTCTCATTAGTAGGTTCTCCGCCTAAAGCCGAGAAATTCAAAGTATCTGTCCAAAGAGTAAAAGTATATTTCCAAGTTACCTTATGAATATCTTCTAACTTTACTGTTTCGTTATTTCCATAGGAACTGGCATTGGATAGTTCCAACCCCAAATAGTTTTCCCCTGTTCCTGTAGGGGAGAGTGCTAACAATTCAGCCTTGGTAGGACAGTCATTGCCATCCTTACCAAGGCCTACTTTACTTTTGACAGCACTCCAGGTTGCTATCTCTCCCATAAGATTTATTTGTTTTTAAGTTCCTGAATCTCTGCCTTCAAAGCCTTGATTTCATCGTAGAGAAGTTTAACACCTTCGATTGCCAAGGTTGACATCTTGTGATATTTAACTTGTTTTACGAGTACATATTCTTCTCCGTTGATTTCTAAGGTTTCGAATTCTTCTGGATTGGGTACCGTAGATTTCTCTACTGGAACTTCTTCCACATATTTACCAAAGCCTAAACCCTCGAGGTTCTGAGCAATAGTTCCCTCATCTTCCTTACCAAGCATACTAAATGACTTAGTAGGTATCTGGCAAATCTGGTCTAGAGTATGATTCAAATCTTTAATGTTATCTTTGAGTCGAATATCTGAAGACTCTTTCCAGAAACCGGAAGGAGCAGTAGTCTTAGCAAATACTACCTGGTCAGTAGTTGCCAATCCCAATTGAGCTCTAGTTACTGTATGAGGATTATCCTTTCTACCTGCATGACTATTGATAGAAGTCTGAGCAGTAGTACCTGCAGCCTTAGCATCAGCAATAGCAGTGGCTTGAGCAGTAGATACTGGCTTATCAGCATCAGAAGTATTATTAACATTACCCAATCCAACCTGAGTTTTAGTAACTGTATGAGGATTAGATTTATTGGCAATGTGATTATTTACCTTAGTTTCTAAGGCAGTTACATCTGAACCAGTATCGGCAATCAAATCGTCAACGTAAGTTTTCAATTCTGTACGAAGAGCATTGATGGCATTAGTTCTATTGGTAATCTCATTTGCCAACCCCTGTACGGTATTATCCAAGTTAGTCTTATCTGCTGCAGTCATTACACCTGCAGTAGTCTTAGTTGCTGCAAGTATATCTCTAATTAAATCTGTAGCACCTTCATAAGTCTTACCCTCTGCACTCTTAGTTTTATTATTAAGAGTAGCTCTTACATTAGTTGAATTATGGGTAAGAGTGAATCCAGTAAGAATAATTCCTGGAAGAGAACTATTAAAGGTATCATGAGCATTATCTTTTGCAATACGGGCCTCTTGTTCAGCTTCAATAGCATCTGGTAAGGTTTGATTAAGCTTTATTACACTATCGGCATCCATCAGACCAGCTTCTTTAGTAGTGGCTGGAGTTAGAGGGATTACCATCCCATCGGGTTTATCAATGTAATGCCCTTGACCATCCGTAGCAGAATAGTTACATAAGATAATAACATTACGCTTATTTTTGTTAGCTATTGAAACCTTACTAATTAAATTTTTAGGCATGCTAGATACCACATCCTCAAGATGCTTACCTCTACTACCTTCGAAAGCAGTACCTGCGATTTCCCCAATGATAAGAGACGAAGTATTACTGTCTACGAATTTAGTACCTGACCAACGGAATTGGTATGGAGGTTCACCATCGGCAACATTTATATAAATCTTACCAGATTCCCCCGTTATAGGTGTTTGATGACCTGCATCGGTATACAACTGAACATTGGTAAGACCTCCAGTAGGACTTACATCGTAAGTAGCATATACTTCGATTACGTCGTCTACATATGAAGGCAGATGATTAGCTGGTACTAAGCCACTATCATCCAATGGAGCGAATCCACCAGCTTGACCCTTAGTTGCTACGAAAGCATCATGTTTAGCTTCTAGAGTATCAATGTTCTTTTGCAACTTAGTTTCAAGAGCAGTATCTGCAGCAGCTCTGGCTTCTTCTTCTTCCTGAATCTTTTGCATCTGAATCTGGTCATATTCGGCACGAGCATCGGCTTCCTCTTTAATAGCTTGGGATAACTTCTGGTCTAAGGCAGTATCTGCATCCTTACGATTTTGGATTTCCTCTGCAAGAGCTGCTTCTGATTTACCATCCAAAGCTTCAATCGCATCCTTTCTATCCTGAACCTCTTGAGCTATGGCATTAGGTAAGGTCTCATCAAGGTTAGTCTTATCTGCTGCAGTCATTACACCGGCTCTATTAGTAGAGGCTTTTACTAATTCAAGATATCTACGTTTATCATCTCCCCAACCCTGACCTTTATCTATGTATTCACCAGTTTCTGAATCTATAGCAGATAAACCTAAATACAAACGTATAGTTTCAGCAGTTTGTACTTTTTCACTAAACCCAGTAGTAATACTTTCTGGTATAGAATCAAACAGCTTCTTATCGGCTGCAGTTTGTACACCTGCTTTCTCTGCTGTAGATGCAGGTAATGTAATCGGATTCTGTTCTACAGTACCATCTTCAACTACAGTCTTAGTAGCAGCAATGCCAACTGTAGTTTCATTAGGGGTTACATCACCAAGAGCAAAGTTAGCCGTAGAGATTCTATCTAACTCAACCTTATCCTTAGCAGTCATCGTACCAGCCTTAGTAGCCGATACCTGAGGCAAATCGAAAGTTTCGGTAGTATCAGCATTCAAACCGTTATCCTTAGTTACGGTTACTGTTACCTTATTAGCATCAGAAGCTGCAGAGAGATCAGTTAAAGAATTTGGGTCTAACCCATCTAACTTAACCTTGTCTGCAGCAGACATAACTCCAGCAAGAGTTTGAGTTACCGGGAGTAAATTCTTGGTAGCTTCTACTTCTTCACCATATTGGTTATTTGCCTTATCCTTGGTTGAAGTCTTTACTTTGAAAGAAAGTTGGGTACCGGTTCTTGTTACAGCACTAACATCGGTAACCATGGTATCAGGCAAAGCATCAGAAGTACCTTCTTCAGCTACCAGTCTTTCTTCATGGTCATCGGTAATGTTAGTGAATTTATTATCTAAGGCAGTATCAGCATCGGTTCTGTCCTGAATTTCTTTATCGATACGTTTACCCAAAGCTGTATCGGCAGCAATACGGGCAGCTTCTTCTGCATCAATGTTATCCTGGAGAACTTTATCTGCGGCCTTTCTTTCCTCTCTCTCTGTATTTAAGTCAGAAGTATTCTGGTCAATCTTTGCTTCTAATCGAATATCCTCAGCCTTACGAGCAGCGATTTCATTATTCAGCAAATCGGTAATGGCAGTATAGTTACCATTAATGTTATCCTGAATACCCTGAATCAATTCCAGATTACGTTGAATATTAGCAGCATTCTGAGTTACCAGAGCATTGGTAGCATTCAAGGAAGTTAACAGCTCCGTACGAGTTTCAGTTACGAAAGTTCTCAACTCATTTACCGTAGTAGTAAGAGTATTACTTAAGTTAGTGAAAGTCTGTTGCAGAGTATTATCTCCTTGTTCACGCAGATTCTTTTCAGCTTCAAGCTTATTCTCCAACTCAGTAAGCTTAGCAGTCATAGTTGCTGCAAAGTTAGGGTCATCACCGAGAGCCTTAGCAATCTCAGCCAAAGTATCAAGTACCTCTGGAGCAGAGCCAATAATCTTTTGGATAGCTGCCTCTACTTGTTCAGCACTCTGGAAATCTGAATCGTTTAATAACTCAGATACCTTAGTGATGTAGTTTGCATGTTCTTCGATGCCATCCAACTTGGCATATAGCAAGTCAGTAAAGTCATTTGAAGAAAGTACTTTACCGTCTACCTTATCTACCTTCTTTCCATCCATTGCCTGGTCAGCAGCAATTCGATCTGCTTTTTCCTGAGCAATAGCATTATTAATAAGGGTATCTTGGTTAGCACGTTCTGTAGCTTCCTTATCGATATTATTCTGCAACTCGGTATCACCAGCTAAGCGGTCATTCTTTTCGGTAAGTATATTTTGGTTGATACCCGCCATATCATCTTTATGGTTCTGAAGGTTGGTATCAATCTTTGCCTCAAGTGAAGTCTCTTTGGCAATTGCTCGGTCTTTCTCTGCATTAATAGCAGTAGTATTAGCATTTACCTTTGCTTTTAATTCATTCATAGCATCGGTATTACCTGCCTCTAGAGAATCAATACGAACTCCCAAAGCATTATCACCAGCAATACGGTTTTCCTTTTCTTGTTCAAGCTTAGTATTAAGGCTAGCTACCTCAGATTCCAAAGCCTGCTTAGTATTATCCAACTTAGCAGTGAACTCAGTACTCAAGGCTTTATCAGCTGCAGTACGGTCTGCTACTTCTTTATCAAGGTTTACTTGGAGAACCTGGTCAGCAGCAGTCCTTTCTACTCTTTCAGTGTTAAGGTCGATATTAAGGGTATCGATACGAGAACTCAAGGCACTATCTGCATTGGTACGGTCAACGATTTCCTCGTTAATCATATCCTTAACTTCCTTGTAGTTATCCCCTACAGTCTTAGTTAAATTTGTGATTGCCTCTGAATTTCTTTCGATATTATGTTGGTTAGTAGCGATTGCCGTAGTATTGGCATTTACCTGCTCGGTAAGCTCATTACGCAAGGTATTGATAGACTCTTGCATACTCAAAGCCAAGTCTGAGATACGCTGGTTAACATTAGCCAAACTTTGAGTATATGCTTCATCAGCAGTCTTTCTTTCGGCAATCTCTTTATCCAAGTTAGCCTGAATTGTGGCATCGGCATCTTTACGGTCTTGGATTTCCTTGTTAAGGTTATCCCTTACAACCCCGAGTGCAGCATCTCCAGTAGCAGACTTATTGTCTACGTATTCTTTCAGTTTAGTTTCAAGGGCAGTATCTGCATCTTTACGAGCTTGAACTTCAGCAGCTACTTCAGCACTGTTTGCCTCGTCTCCTGCAATACGGTCTTCGATTTCTTGGTTAACCTGTTCTGTGATTGCAGCCAACTTCCTAGTGATAGTAGTTGCAAAGTTGGGGTCATTTCCAAGGGCATCAGCAATTTCCTTAAGAGTATCAAGTACTTCAGGTGCTGAACCAATAATCTTTTGGATAGCCGCATTTACTTCCTCTTCAGTTTGGAAACCGGCATCATTGATAAGCTGGGAGAGATGGGTAATATAGTTTGCCTTTTCTTCGATGCCATCCAATTTAGCTTTGAGTATATCGGTAAAGTCGTTCTTAGTCAAAGAATAACCTTCACGTTTATCTACCTTCTTAGCATCAAGGTCTTTATCCCCTTTTTCTCTAGCAGCAGCCTCGGCAGCAATGGCATTAAGTAATTGTTCTTTGTCTTCTACACCCTGCTCTTTTATATCCTCAATTTTATGTTCGAGAACTAAATCCTGAGCAGCACGAGCAGTAGCCTCTGAATCTATATTGTTCTGTAATATCTGGTCTGCAGCAGTACGTGCTTGAGCTTCTTGGTCAATTTTACCTTGAAGAGCATTGTCTGCATTGGTACGGTCTGTTACCTCTTTAGAGATTTCGTTGTGAAGAACTTGGTCCTCAGAATGACGGTCTACCTTCTCTTGGTCAATCTTACCTTGAAGAGCTAAAGTATCAGCCTGGCGATTAGTGATTTCTTCATTAATCTTAGAATCCAGTACGGTATCTGCATTGGTACGATTTGCAGTTTCTTCAGCAATCTTTGCCTCGAGTGCGGCCTTATCATTGATATGGAGAGTCTTAAGGTTATTTACACTTTCCTTAATCTCATTATCGGCAGCGATACGTTCATCTTTTTCCTTTTGAATAAGGCTCTTGAGTTCTTTCTCAAGTTCACCATTACCTTGATTTACCTTATCTTCAAGGTCTTTGATGTCTTCAGCATTCTTATCTACCTTCTTCTCAACTCGGTCGATTTCAGCTTTTAAGTCTGCCTTAACGGTATCAATCTTCTTATTGATTTGGTCTAACCCATATTCTAGGTTATCCTGAACTGCAGCTACTGCAGCACCCAGAGCAGCTTCGGCTTCCTTAGCACGATTAACCTCTTCGGTTAAAGCAGTACGAAGGTCGGTTAATTTATTAGTGATAGTAGTTGCAAAGTTGGGGTCATTGCCCAATGCTTCTGCCAACTCTTTAAGAGTATCAAGGGCATCATCAGCACCATCAACCAAATCACTAATCATCTGTTTAACTTCTTCCTCGGTTTGATATTTCAAATCATTCTCAAGCTGAGAAACTTTAGTGATATAATTTGCATGTTCTTCGATGCCATCAAGTTTAGCCTTCAACTCATCGGTAAAATCATTTTTCGATAAGTCGTATCCTTCTTTCTTATCTACCTTATTCTTGATAGAAAGTACGAAGGCCCAGAACTCATTTATAGTTCCTCCAAAGCCAGCTTTAACAAAGTCATCATAGTAACCCTGTAATAACCGCTGGTCTATTTCTTCGCAGGTATAATACTTACTTACATACATATTTTATAAAATTTAAGGATTAATTACTGCACGTTGACGACCCAGTAAGAATTCAGAATCGATATCCCTGAATGGTTCTCCCTCTGAACCACAGAAGGCATTCATTGGTACATCCGGATTTTCGGGGTCTACATCTCCACCGTCCTCAATATCTCCCCGTATGCAAGCATAATCAGGAAGTCTATTTACACGGAACTTTATTACCTGGCCTATACCAGGATGAGGTATTATTTTATCCCAGATATCCCCGAAGTAATCTTGAAAGCAGGTGACAAATTTGTTTCCGGTCATCGATTGAAATGCCGTTACATCATTGCCATTACCTTTCATTTCAATATGAACTCCAGAGGTACCATTGAGGATAACCAGATTACTATCAAACCAAATTCCACTGTTTGTAGTAATTGGTGTCCACCTCAGTACTAACATCTTTGCCATATACTTTATTTTTATTCTACAAATTCAACTTTGGTATCTCGGTCTCTCTTTAGGATAATCATGAAAACTAAAGCCTCATCCTTTGCCTGAGCAGTCTGAGTATCTCCAGAAGGCTTATACGTTATACCATTAATTACAAACCTATCTTGTTCCCAATTAAAATCCCAATAACCCTCCGGTGTAAGATAACCGATTTGTTCTATATAAGATTTAGAAATTAGTATTGATAAGTTTTCGTCATCCAATTCTCCTGAGACGGTTGCCTTGTTGATAGGCCAGTTTCTGAAAGCATTGTAGTAACACAATGCTTCGATTTGGATGTTATAATATTTAGGTATACTGTCTTCGGCATGACTGAGAAGCTGATTAACATGTTTGGCCCAAGTTATGGTTTGTCTACCAGCATCCCAATCTAAGAAGTCAGTGATAATTTTCTTGTATCTATCCCAAGAGCGGTTCTTTACCATTCTCCAGGGTTCTTTTGTCATAACTTAGTTAAGATTGATTTCTTACCACCTTTTACTGGAGCACTTGGGTTGGGTCCATCTAATACTCCAGGTTGCCTTCTGTTAACTACTTTGGGAACTACGGTTCTGAATACTTCATCACAGAACGGTAAGTAGATTTCCAATCGTGAAGCTAACATACAAAGGTTCTTTCTTAATTCATCTATTAATCCACCCGGTTGCATTGCTTGAGAAAGTGTTTTCCATAGGGAACTTGTAGCATCTGCCAAGGTATCATAATATTGCACTTCAGTGGGCCCAGTAGTGATTTGTTTTATCCTATCACCACGAGCAAGTTCAGGTTTAGAAGTACCATCACCAGTTTGTTCTTTGGTAGAGGTTAATTGACTTAAGTATTCGGAAGTACTCGTTAATAGATTAAGTATCTTCACATTGAGAAAATCCCAGGCAGCCAATTCCATTATTAATTGGTTTTCTAGTGCTTCATACCATAATTCATCTGTATACTTATCTGGTGCAATTGTATGGTTTACTAGAGGTCCAATGTAATATTGCCACTTAGTGATGTAAATAGATTTCTCTTCCCTGGTCATCCCATCAGATATTTCTGAAGGGATATAATGGTCGATTAAGTTATATATTGTATCGGCTAATGCCGTATGCCCATAATCACAAACTACCAGAGTCTTATCTACGGTGATATCTAAACCGCTAGAGTTAGTTACATGTAATGTTACGGTATAGAAACCGGGAGTTTCATAAGAATAGGAAACATGTCTTCCACCATTGAAAACCTCTCCCTTATCATCGCCAAAGTCCCAGTCAAAAATAGATTTGGCCGGGACTTTGGATATGACTCTGAATGAAACTTCCAGACCTGACGTAACGTACAAAAAGTCCAGATTGTTATTCATATTAGTCTGTCTTATGTAATTTTCATAGATTACCCTTTAGAAGAGGATTCGAATTCTTCTAGCAAAGCCTGAAGAATTGTTTCTACTGTATCATCTTTCTCGGCAACGATTTCATGAAGACCTGCTACCAGTTTCAGTTCTTCCAGGGAATATCCCTTTGCAAGTTTTTCAAGAGTCATGCCTTTCTTGAACTGAGCATTCAGTCTCTTATCCAACTTTTCGATGTCGGCCTCTGAATACTTTTCGATTTCTGATTTATCAGCAATGATAATCAGATGGCCAGAGGCAATTGCCTTCTGAATCTTTGGTGCACGGAATTGACGACGAGAGAGTTCCTTGTCTTCTCCTCTACAAACGGTAATACCAGTTGATTGGTCATGAAAACTGTAAGCTCTTGGTCCCACAGTTACTGTATATTTATCTTTAGCCATATTTCCTAAGATTTAAAAATGATTAAAGAGAGGATAGGTCTTTTTAGTTACCTACCCTCTCAGGGAATTTATATAGATGAAACCGGACGTCCCTTATTATTCTAGGTTAACCATCAAATAGGGGTCTACGTTCATGAACTCGGGGAAGCCGAATTCTGAGAACTTCTTGTCAGCAGCCAGCAACAGAGTTGCATCCTGGTACATCTTAGAGAAGCCAGTAGTCAAGCTTGCATAGATGGCCTGAGTCTGGTTAGAAACGATTCTTTCAGATTCAAGCATCAACTGACGAGCAGTAAGCTTAATCAAGGCAGCAGATGTATCAATCAACAGCAACTGTTGGTCTGGTGTACCCGGGTGAATGTAGAAATCAGCATTCTTGGGAACAGGAGACTTAACATTCAGAGTAGCTTCTGTAGTACCAGAGTGACGATCCTTGAATTCCGGCAAGTTCAGCATTTCGATTGCCTGGTCTTCACCACCAATCATAGTTTGGAAGTTACGTCCCATACGAGCAGCACGTACCCAAATATGAAGAAGGTCTTTGTAAGTAATACCGTTAGTTGTTTCGTATACACCGATTACCGGGGCAGACTCAGAGCCATCAGGGTTGTTACCATTGATAGCAACGTCCATAGCCAAAGTATCCAGAGCATAACCCAACTGAACACCAAAATCACGAAGGTAGATTCCCAAGACATCGAGTGAAACATAGTTACGAACTTCATCAGTAAGTTTGAAACCTTTTCCGATTTTGAAGAGGCTAACTGATTTCTGTCCGAAGCTAACATCACCCAATGGGATAGTTTCTGCCTCATTAACCTTTGCAGGGGCAGCATCCGACATGTTAACCATCGGCATGATTGCTTGCAAACCATTGATGGGTTGATCAGATGCAATGATGTTCGGATAGAACGGAGCCTGGCGCATACCCAATGTGATAGCAGCACGGATGATTTCCGGAACAATCCAACGAACATTCTGTTGAGGCATTGTAAAGATGTTCTGCATCGTGTCCACTTTTGGATTGATGCCCATCTTTTCAAAAAGTTCATCTTCTGAAATACCCCATTTACCGGTAACCAATTCTCCAAAAGTTACCTCTACAGGCTTCTTGTCCTGTGAACCGGAACGAACAGCTTCCAAGCTTCTTACCATTTCCGGCAGCTCATTCATAAAATCCTGAGCCTTCAACTTTGTAATATCTATTTTATTTTCCATAACTTCTTTTCTCTTATTTGATGAGTACTTGAATTACCTCATTTGCCTCTTCTGCTGGATTAAGGGCAATGAACTGGGTTGAAGTTGCTTGGTTAGCTTTTACGAATCTATCGTTAAGCAATTTTCCATCGGGAGTTACATAGCCAGCATCGATATTTCCGTTTGATACCCAGTTACAAATCATGTAACCTTCCATAGCTACTGTTACCTCTACCGGGAAATTTCTTTGAGGTTGATAAGCAGGGTTAACGTTATCCGTTACTGCTACACCCAAATAAACTTGAGTAGCTGTATCAGTGCAAGGGTAAATCAAACCTTCTTCATTCAAAGCCACTGGCATACCCTGTACGATTTTCTCTCCAGCTTTAACATTGAAAGCCTGGTGCAATTTGTGTGACTCACTTTTGTAAATCACCGCTCTCGGAGTTCTTTCCCCAAAGAGAGTAAGTTGCTGAGGGTCGTTTACGATTTTAGTTTTTTCCATAACGCGGATTATTTATATTAGTTATTTGATTTTGTTTCGATACAAGTTATCGATTACATTCTTAGTACTCGGAGATTCTGAATTCCGTTGGGTATCAGTACCCTGGGTTCCAGTTTTACCCTCGGTATCATCCTCAGCAATTGAGGAAGCACGGTTGACGTCCTTAGAACCACATTTTGAGCAAGTGAGAGGGAACTTCTCTTCCAAGCGAGCTTGGTAATCCTTGGTCAAGGAAATAAGAGTAGTAATACCAGTAGTCTCGGCATTGAGCATCGTAACGATTGTCTCATCTACCTTATCACCCATTAACTTCTTGTAGGTTTCTACGGCATTTTCACGGAGAGAAGCAATGTGATTCTTTCCTACGGTTGCCATTTCCTTCAAGTTAGCTACTTCGGCATTCAAGTTGGTAATCTGTTCCGTAAGAGAAGTTTTCTCTGTGGTAAGATTATCTACTGAAGTTTGCAAAGTGTTTCTGGATGATACCAAAGTCTGAATGCAGGCAATTACATTTTCCTGATTCATCTCTTTACCTTCTTCCAGGGTAAGCATGTTATCCCCAAAAAGGATTTCAAGAAATTTTTGTAATTCGTTCATGTTATCTTTATTTGAATGATTATCATTGGCATCATTATCATTAAAAGAACCCTGAGTATCGTTCTTTTCTTGATATGATGTTAAATCTGATTTATAATCAGTAAAGAAGTATTGCTTCGATTTATCATCTCTGTATTCTTCATAAGATGCCCAAGTTCTTTTGGCAAAGGTTGGGTTAATGATTTTACCATCCGAACCAATTTTCTGGGCAAATGAATCAGCACCATGTGAAACTAGTGAGGTCTCAAGGTAACGAACAATTTCAGTAACAATTCTACGTACCATAACTCCCTTAGAGTCATAAGTACCCAGTTTCTGATAAAATTCGTTATCTTCCATTTGGGGATGGGATTTATCCCACTTAAATTGTACAGTAACCGAATTACTATGAATTGAGGGTGGCTCCATAAGAATTCCTCGAGCAATTCTTGGATTTGCCTTACCATCAATCTTCAGAATACCGTTGATACCTGCTGGTATAGTAAAGCTACCGTCTTTATAAGATTCCTGCCACATTACTTGTGATACAGCTCCAATAGCATTACCGATGTTTGTTTCATGGTCACAGTTTACTGTTTGACCAAGCAGCATCTTCATAGAAGCCTTTAGTACTCCATTTTGACCGAAGTCTGTCGGGTTCCAATTCTTAGATACAATCGTTTCTGAAAGTAATCTGAACATTGGTTCGATAAACTCTTCGTCCTTAGGAGTTAATTCCGATTTGTCCAGGTTGGGATAATAAGTATTATAATCTATATCCCCTCCCCAAAATCCAAATTGAGCAATGGAATCCGGTGTAGGGTTTTTCCATTTGTAATAATTCTCTGAGAAAGCCTTGGCTCCCACTGCTTCTGGGATATACCCAGCCATAATGGTATGGCCTTGACCTATCACCATAGAATCAAGATGCTCTTTGTTTTTCTTTGTGAATTTACTCATCTTGCTTTAGTATTTTGGTCTCCTCGAGAAGGAGCCGGGTTTGTCTTATCTCTTGACCTACGAGCAGATTGGTTTTTATCATCCTGCCTTTGTTTCTTCTTGGTACCCTCTTGTGGGTCTATATTACCACCCTTAGCAAATTGGTCCTCAAGTGAAACTCTTGGTTCCTTTTCATCTGGTGAATCATAACCCATTGCCCAAGCATATTGCTCTTGGCTAATGATACCTGCCTTATACAATAAGTCAAGGTTCTGTATCTTATACTGAAGACCTTGTTGGATTTTAACTTCATCAGAAACTGTAGAAGTTCCCCAATCAATCTTCATTCCCTTATTATTAAAGCCTGCCAGACGCAGTTCTAGAGAATAAAGTCGGTCCAATACATAAGCTACAAGCATTTGGATATTTTTTAACTGGCTAATCATCTTAGACAGCATTATACCCGTTGCACCTTCACCAGTAGTAGATGATACCCCAATGATAGAGCCATTAACTCCCAACCCATTTGCTACAGATTGTTGATTCAAATTCCAAGGCTTCTCGATATTACCGAGTTCCTTAGTAGTAGAATTGAGTTTGAATTCATGGTCATCTATGTAACCAGCAACTACCCCATCCTTCATACCCTCTTTAACATTACGTTTAAGGATATTGAGTTCATGGTATAATCTAGATTCATAAGCTTTGATACTCTCGTTGGGTCTTTGTGGAGATTTCTGCATCTTAGCTTCTAAGAAACCAACCATACCACAAATCTCCATGATATGTTTGAAGTTAACCTTCATATCATTCTGACCCTTGAGAGAATCTAATGATGGCATAAATGGAGGAACTCCATAAGGTTCATCGGTATCATTGAACATACCAACATAGAAATAAGTTTCTGGGTTAAGCTTAATATAATCTTGTTGCTTAACAAAGAAATTCATATTCTTTTGGTAAGGAGAATACACCCCATTTAATTCACGTTTAAACTTGATGTGTTCTGGCTTAAGAAATAATATAGTAGCCAAACCATCAAGCTTATCATTTGGTACTCCTTCTACGGATATTGCCCCACTTACAAGAAGTTGAACAATCATTTTATTAACTAAACCATCTATACCAGCAGTATATCTGGTCCATCCCTTGGTGGCTTTCTTAAGATGTTCTCTCATCTTTGAAGCCTCTTCATCGGTATTATTAGGGAAAGTTACTGTATGACTGGTGTTAGCTAACTTAAACATATCTTGCAATGCAATGCCCATATCAGGATTTACTTTATATAAATCCCGAATTAAAGGTATCACATCAACACGAAAAGAGGGTTCAACTAATTTAGTCAACCCTTGTAATGATGTAATTAAGTTATCGCTATCATCGTCAACTGAAACCCTACCAGGTGAAATTGATGTGGCAGGCTTCTCCTCTTTATTAGAGGATGTACCATTCTTGGGAGGGTCCTTCTTACGTCCCCAACCCCAACTAAAATTGAAGTACTTTTTCATCTTGGTTGTACGATTACGTTAGTTTTTCCTTTCCTTATGTGATTACATATTGCTTTTCCAAAGATATCATCATCGGCATATACATCTCCTTCAAGGTCTACATCTACAGCTGAATTGTTAGCCCTATGTTTACCCATTGCAACAGGTCTACCTAAACCATCATAAATGAAGGTATAAGCTTCTTGTACAAAGAATGGGTCCTTAATGATTACATGATCTAATCGAATATCTTCTTCCAAGTTCTCTATTATCACTGAACGATTCTTTTGGGTGGTTAACCAACCAGGGGATTTATCCATTTCAGGTCTACTTTTACCTTTTTTCTTTAGCATCTTCTGGTAGTAGTAAAGGTTAGGGTAGCCTTCGTCTTGAAGTTTAGAAGTTACTGATAAACCAACGTCATTGGATTCTGGAGCTATTACTGCCCAGTTAAACAATTTCCCAGTATCACCAAGTAACTTAGCATAAGCTCCCACTGCCATTCTTCCCTTATATACTACTTGTTCTTCTCCTTGCTTATCCATACAAGTAAATGAAGAGTAGTCAGAAGCTCTACCAGTTGAAACGTCTGCACCAATAAAGTATTCTTTGTCTGGTTCTGGTTCACAAAACTGTCGATATTGACCATTAAACCTTTTCTTAATAACCGGGTAATCACTAAGGCAGTCTTCGATAGCCTTAATATCAGCTAAGTCGAAGACTGTATTACCAGATGATAAGAAGTCACCATCTATTTCTTGTGCAGTTCGTTTTGCTCCCAGAGCAGAGGACATTTGGTTATACCAGTTAATATCTCGTTCTGGGTGCATTTGCCAGTATAATCGAATTGGGTTAAATGGATTACCTCCTGCAATGGCATCTACCCAAGTTGAGTGATAGAAATTACCAACTCCATAAGGAGTGGAATTGACTATGGCAGCTCCACCAGTGGAAAGAGTAGGAAATGCAGCAGCCCAAATTTGAGCAGCCCATCTTACTACTGCTGCCTCGTCAATTACCAGAAGAGAAAGGGATTCCGAACGACCGGCTTCGGATGATGTCGGAATGGATTCTATAAATGACCCATTATCAAATTCTATCATGGAAGCAGAACCATATTCTCCAGCTCTACCGTTGATTATGGGAGTTTGAAGATACCATGGAAGATTTTTGTACATAAACTTAATCTTCTTAAGTACCTTCTTAGCGGTTGTGTCTTTGATAGAGATGATGTTTATCTTTTTGTTGGGATGGTACATCGCCAACCAAAGACAGTACATAGAAATAAGTTCTGTAATCCCTGCCTGACGAAACTTAAGAATGATATTGAATCGTTGGGCAATGAAGTTGTAGAGAACCGATTTTTGAAATGGGTATAAATCGAATCTTACCTTTCCTCTTACTGGATGTATCACATAGCAAAAAAGGCTAAAAAAGAAAACATCACTAGAAACTCGGGATAGGTTTGATAGCTCTTCCCGAGTTAATGTAGTTCTAGTTTCTGAGATAGTCTTTGCCATTACTTAAAAGTTATACGTTATTTGAAATTCGATGTCAGTACCTATACCAGATTTTATCTTCGGATAGTAAAAGGTATTGACTCCGAATTTGTAATTAAATCTCTTAGTCTTGATTGAAAGACCAGCTCCCATATCGAAGAGATTATTGAAAGGTCTGTATTTGCCATAGACGTATGGACTAAGTGATAACCTTGCAACTTTCTTTCGAGTTAATTGACCTTCATACCAGTTGTAGTTGTACTTATCTAAATCGATTGGGAATAGTCTAGTTGAATAAGTGTTAGTCTCCTTATTGAACAGACTTAAGTTCAACTTATCTTTCTTCAAAACGATTTGAACCAGGGAATCTTGGTTACTGATAACTGGCTGCCTTAGTATGGAATCAGGAAAGAGAGTTGGCTGCTTATTACCATGAACTAAGATTTTACCTGGTTCAATTTTTTCTGAGTACTTCTTCTCTGGTTTGAAGGGTTTCTCTGTGTATACTGTATCTGGGATTTCATTGACCGCTAGTTCCAGGGAATCAACCTCTCGAGAAAGTTTGTAATTCCTGAAGCAAAGGTAAATAGTAAATCCTAGTAGCAAAAGGAACACTACGTTTTTAAGTGTCTTCTTCATCTCGTAACTTTAGATAATTATCTTTGGCAATGAACTTATCGATGCAAAGATGGGTTAATACTTTCATACTTGAACTCAAATCAAGAGTCGGTATTCTTAACTTAATCTCCAAACCCTTAGAATCTTCGGTAATGGAAACTTTAATTCTTCCTCGATGATTCTTAACAAGTCGGTTATATAGAGCAGCAACCGTATTAAAGATTGCTTTCAGATTCTTCGGTGTAACTTCCGAACGATGTAAAATTTTCTTAGTCATATCACTGTAATTTTTAGGTTCATACGAATATAGTCAACTAGCTCTAAATCAGGTACTTGGCATCAATTTGCCAAGTCTTGGTACTACCTAATTCATTCAAAATCAATTAGTTAGGTTTGTGGCTTGTTTTCCTTTCCCTTAACAATCCCTATCCTTTCAGAATTGTATTTTGGAATTATTCCTTTCCTTCCTTCTTACCTTCTTACCTGGCTAATAGCCATTATATATATAGGGAGAGGTCACTGAAATTAGGGTACACTTTTAAGGCATCTTTTAAACCAAATCCCTACCTCATAAACCGAACCCTTGGCAATTGTGTACCTTGCCTTGTTAAGCCAATAGTGGTAATCCTTAAAATCCTCTTCGAAGGTATCACCATTTTTGTGAAGGTAAATTTCGAATTTATCTGGGAAACCCATAATTGCCTTGAAGTCTTCGATTCCCAGGGGATATCCATCAGGTCTAAATTGCCTATCTGCAGGTCTGAGGGTTAATGGGGGTTTATCATATTCTAATCGATATACTCCTGGAAGAGTACTCATCTTTGCAGTTTTGATAGGCCACTTCTTTTCGTCCTTGAAATCTCTAACCCAGAGCCTATGTATCTTTGCTACAGTAAGATTCTTCTTCTCAGGAAGCTTTCGATAATCATACATTGCCAGAGTTTTACTCATGAATGGGATCTGGTTAGTATTATTTTCCTGAGAGAATGTGAGTGGTTTAAGTAGGTTTCTAGTAGTTGTTGGAGTTTTTACTTGAAATACTTCATCAAAAGCATTCAAGTATTTCTTACCAGTCTTTTTATGTACTCCAATGATGAGTAATCGCTTCCTTGATTCCTGAGAGTTTCCGTAGTCTAAAACTGACCTTTCGTGAAAAATTAATTTATAGTCTTTGAATGTTTCCTCAAAGAAATCCTTGGGAAGTAGTGTTAGCAGTCTTGGTAGATTTTCTATAAGAAATATCTTGGGTTTATACTCGAGTATTGATGCAATTACTAGATTAAGACTACGGTTATCTTTAGGATTACCCAATTCCTTTACTTTGGATAACCTCATTACTGAGGCTGCTCCGCAATCAGGGCTTGATATAATTATGTCTACTTTCTCATTGAATTCTTGTAAACAAAAGCCCTTATAGAACGGTATATCCCCAAAATTTAATTTCCATTGTTCTTCGCCTGGAGTGTGGAATACTCCCCTTATCTCTATGTTCCCTAACAAATTCTTCTTAAAAGGGAACAGGAGTGCACCCTGTCCAGCGCACACTCCCAATACCCTTAGTTTTTTCATTTCTTGTAGCTTCTCAATTTAATGTACTTAATCCAAGCAAATGGCTTACGGTCTTCCAGATAGCTCAGATTCTTATCATTATTGTGGGCTTCTTCTTCGAAACTTACATCATGATACCTTTCATTCTGTTTATCCCACTTGGCAAAGCACCTGATGATTATGTATTCGATAATATACCAGAGATAGAAGAATCCAAAAACCAGGGCCACTACCCACCAGAAGGATATATCAAAGGATAACCAGAGTATGATACCGAGTACCAAGCCCACTATACTACACTCAATCTGCTGTATCTGATGAATACACTCATGATTGATATCATCAGGTTTACACTCTTCTATTTTGTGTTTGAAGAATGAGTTATACACCAGAGTAATTGCTTTGTAACTGGGGAAAAGAAATACTTTTGCTACCCAGCTGTTAAAATGACATCTTTTCATAATTTATCTTTGAAGTTTTCGTAAGCATTTCTTAGTTTTTGGTCGTAGGCATTCTGGGCATACCCAGGACCATTGTATTTTCTGGCAAAGCCAGCCCAGTCCTTTTCTTTGAGATTACTCAAACAACCAGAGTTTTTCATGAAATAATACATGAGTTCTAGTTGATTTGCATGAGATTCCGACATCTTATGAACGAATTCGAAGACATCTTTACATTCACAGAGGTTGTGATTGAACCCACAAATCTGGAACATTCCCCAACTTGCAGACTTCAATGCACATTCTTCGTCAATTTCTTTGGCTAATTCGAGTCTCTTATACTCGTGTACACCTCCCAAATACTTCGATTTATCCCATTTAGGGAAGAAAATCGTAGAATATCTCTTACAAAGGTAAGCTAAATCTCTGTCAGGGAATTTCTTATGTACTTCTTTGTACATAATGTGACCCTCAAAGAGGATTTGAGGCCTACCATCAGCTAAAAACCCATCTCTACCTGCTGCTTCTACCAATTGAACAGCTTTCAATAGAGCAGGTTCTAGACCTAAGCGAATAGCAAGGTCTTTAATCATTTCATTTGTTAGTTTATCCATAACTTATCAGTTTTAATGGTTCAATTTTAGTAACAAAAGTATTGCTTATAACCCATTTTTAGGATGTTTCGAGGTTCTATTATCATATATAACTTATAAAATAATGCAATATGGGCAAGAAAAATGAATGCCAGATATGTGGCAAACCAATTAATTTAGAGGAATTCGATGAAACTAGAGAGATTCCCCAACTTATGGCAAGAAAACAAGTTTGTTTTAAATGTGCTTTTTGGTTTAATCGATTAGCTTATGATAAAGAACTTGAAAAAGAGAAGAAAATTGCCGTAATTACTCCCGATTATTCCCATTGGATAACTAGAATACCGGGAAGTATTTTAATGGTACCTTCTGCTTTTGGGGGAATTTACCAAACTAAACTCCAACCAGTCAACACTCTTGGTGTTATAGATGAAGATAAAGAGAAACTTTTCATCATCCGTTATAATAACATCACTCACCAGGGCACTATACCGGAGCATCTAAGAGATGCTTTTAAAGTAAACGGAATATTTCTATCTCCACAGGAATACAAAATGCTAGAGGATTACCGGGGCAATGCCTATGAATTTATAAAAAATAAAATAGATAATGCAATAAATAAAGAATAATTTCGTATATTTGCATAAAGAAAATTTCTAAATAAAATAGATATGAAAAAAGAAAAGAAAGAAGTAAAAAAGCTCAAAGAAGGTGATGAAGTTATCTTCGTATTATCAGGAAGACCAATCACAGAGAAAGTAACAGTAGAATCTATTGATAAGAAAGGTGGATTTGCAATGCTTAGTAACCGGGTAAAAGTTGCAAGAACTCTCGGTCCAGATAATACATATCCAAGATTGGATGGGCAAAAGGGGGAAGTTCTTCCTATTACGGAAGAGAATGAAAGAATATTCCTTGCATACAAGGCTTATTTCTCGATTAAGAGAAATATAGAATTCCTTGACAAGGAAATAAATAATATGAAAGATACGGATGCTTTAAATATGATGATTGAATTTGATAAGAAACTTACCAAGATTATTAACAAATACTTCAGAGAACAATGATTACGGTATTAGCTATAATTTACTTGGTATGTTTGCCATTCACGGTATTCTTTGTAAAGGTTTGCTTAGATTATTTACCGTACACTCATAGGATTCATTCCCTGATATTATTTATATCGGTATGGATAGTATTACCTCTATTTCCGATTTACCTATTAACCAAGTACCTAAAACATAAGTTGCTATGAGATTCTTTTTTGATAGACACGGTGATTATGCTGGGACATCAATGCAAGGGTGGGAGACAATTCTCCTACTCTTATTCCCAGTTACTTTAATAATCTTCTTCGTATTCTTACCTTTCTTCATATTATATAAGTATGATTCTAGAGAAGAAGATAAAAAATACGAAGAAGAACATCCAGAAATACTAAAAGTAGATTCTTATATTACCTGCTGGTATCCCTGGCATAGATATTCTGTTGCATATACACTGGCTCTTATATTCTGGGTAATTGCTTTTATAATTGGGATATTATCTTAATACCCGTATTAAGTTGGCTTTTCACTTGCCCAATAAAAATTCAAATCTAATGGATATTTTTTAGTGGGGTTAAACCTACTGGAGAGTATAGGAGTATCATTGCTAACGGGGGGAGTTGAAACTTTTGTAAGAGTATAGGAACCCAATCCAGTTGTTTTTGTTGTAAAGTATGAATTACTTGGTAAATCGTAGTTAGGACTAAAAGCATTACCATTCTTATCGAGGCAGGACCAAGATAGCATGTCGGAATTTACGGGGTATATACTAGCAATATAGACATTAATAGCATATCTATTTTGATTTACTATCCAATTCTTATATCTGTCACCATCAGCCATAGATCCACTTTCGCCACTAATATTGGTGGTAATAAAAAAAAAGCATTTGTGTCTACTCCATTGATGGTTATAGGATTAAAACGTATTTCCCAGTATTCTTTTTCTTCGGGAGTAGTAATCTTAAGATTTATTTTATTACCAGATTCATTTTGTGTAAGTACACAAAGCCCAGAAGTACCGTCATTTTGTGCAGTAATCTGAATACTATTGTCACTTTTGTCTTCCTCCAGAAGATAATCCGAGGTATTATCGATGCTAGCAGAATAACCAACTCCAATAACCCCGGACAATTTGCCATTTACATACTTACTCTTTTGAGATTGTATTGTCCATCTCTCAGAGTTTCCCTGTCTTATTTCTGCATATACATCTTGGGTAGATCTCCCCCCCCCCTAATTTAAGAACTTTATTTTCCATAATGTATAATGTTTTTAGATTGATACTGTTCCTCCTGCACTTGGTACTATAAATGACCCCTTTGATATCCAGGTAGCACCTGATTTAGTATATACAGCTACTTTATCTCCAGTAGTACATTCTATTCGAGAACCAGGTTCTGAGTCATTGGCATAGAATGGAATCTTCATAGTAGTAGTAGTTGCTGAGAAACTCTGTATATACATCTGATCTGAAGATGATGTATTCTGTGGCCTAGCTCCCTTGCCAAAGAGATAGTAGCCTGTACCTGTGGGCAATCCAGAGAGAGTGAATGTTGAAGCCACTTGTGACTTCTGAGTAACTGGTATACTAAGGTTAGCATCCCCACAGGTTAAGAAGATATGCCCTGAACGGTTAGCTCCAGTTTCATTATTCGATAAAGCAGTCAGGGATAACATGTAATGGTTCTCAAGAGTACCAACTTTGACAACGGATACTGCGCACCAATCTGGAGCATTACCCACATTGGGAGCTTGTTCTTTTTTAGACCCATCACTACCCTTTAAATAGGCCATCACAAGGATTTGAGCAGTATCACCTTTATTACCACCTAAAGGTAATGTATTTGAAACCATTTTTATGTATCCAGTATAGGTTACACCGGATCCCTGAGTTACCGTTAGATTGATTTTGTTATTAGACCCATTTTGGGTAAATGTCAGAGTAGTAGACCTTGAGGACCCAGTATTTTCTGAATAGTTAATTTTTACATCTAAGTAACCATCTCCAACGGTAACTCCTCCCCAAACAGCCCAACTTACGGAGGCTGAGCTCAAAGTACAAGAGGGTGTAGAGGTTGAAACTACTTTGCCATTTACCAGTTTCCTTTTGAGGGAAGTGATACGGTAGGTTATAGTACCACCCTCTGAAGATACAGTATCTGTACCTGTATCTGTAATTGCACGTGCTAGTTTGAATAATGTTTCTTCCATATCTTTATAAGTTTTTGGTTTATAGAAAGAACTTTGATATTGTAATCTACCAGAGGGATAAGGTGGATGAGAGCCAGGAATAAAACATTCCTGGCTTCTTTGTGTGGTGTGTGAGTATGTGTGGTGTGGGATATCTGGGTATGCCTCTAATACGAGGTGTCAAAATTTCCTGGTACTAAAATGTGTATTTGCCTTCAAGGTACCCCTTATAGCGAAAGCTTCGAAAGTTGTGGTACTAAAAACGGACTACGGTTCCCTTAAATTTAACATTTGAAAATAAAAAGTAAGGGACAAACATTTTTATTTATCCCTTTGCTTTCTTTCAATCCTTAAATGTTTCGTTATCGTCTTTCAAAATTTCTTTTAAGTCTCTATAACATTGAATTGCTAAATAAATTACACCAACAAATAAAAATATATTTAATATCATAACTTTTATTTTTTAAGTGAGTAGGGAAATATTTCCCTACTCAAAATTTGTTTTACTTCAAAGAATTTTTCACGATTTCGAGACCTTTTATTAATATCGCTTTCTTTTCTTCTTTTGTATTTTCGCTTGCAATAGAATTAAATGAAAAATCATTTAATGTATAGACTTGTTTATAAAAGTCTATAAAGCCCTCAATTAGTTTTTTATCTGCATTGTTTGCAATCGTTGAAAGAAAATTGAAAGTTACGTTTCTAAACTTTTTGCGTAACGATTTGATTTGCTTTTCGTTTGCACCCTCAAAAAGTTCTTTTTTGTAAATTTCGGTTTTTGTCCCTAAAGATGTTTTGAAAAGTCCAGCATTTTTTTCTTTTACGCTTTTCAATACGTCTAAAGCAATCAAACTATTTGCTTTTGCGTTTGCACTTGCTTTTTCTACATTCACGTTATTAATTTGCTTTTTCATAATTAAATTGCTTGAAAGTTTTATTATTTATTATTTTTATTACCTTTTCAAATAGACTTTCAAGACTTTTTTAACTATTCTAATAAGGTAGTATTTGTTTCATTTCTATATTGCAAATATAAGAACTATTTTTTAATCTACAAAATTTTTAGAAAATTATTTTCTTAAAAAGTTTTAAATAAAAATTCATTCAAATATCGCTTTGTTTTTCTCACATTGCAAAGATACGAACTTTATTTTAATCTACAAACATTTTCAAGAAAAATTTTTGAGAAAATGAATAATTTTATTTTCAAAATTATTTTTGTGAAAAATTCATAAAATAGAAAATATTGTGCACCCTAAAAGGACTTAATATTTGCACTTAATTTTGGGGGTTCACAAGGGTAATCTTCGTACGCCTTGTAGTGGGCATATATGATATGTATATGGATATTCCTATATGGCTTATGCCTGTCCTCTTGAGAGTGTATTATATACCTGTATATTGAAGGCCATTAATCGACTAAGGTGATAAAGAATTAAGGCCGATTAGCTATATCCCTATTATTGCCCTCTATAAACCTATTAGGTCCTAATTCAATAAGGCCATATAGGGACTATGGTAAGCCTATAGGGATTAGGATAGCCTATAATGGCTTACTAAGTTAGCGTAAGTAAAAACCCGGGTACCTAAGTTAGGCCTGGGTAATATTCTTATTCTTGGCAACCTATGGTACTATCTGAGTCTAGGATTATTATATGTTCTGATTCATATAGGGGTTCTTGGTTTGTAGGTTTACTCGTTTGGCAATGGGATATAATACCGGTATAGATATCGTATAAGAAAATATGTAGGCCTTGGGTTAGGTCTAGTTTATTTATTTCTTCTTGTTCTCTTAGAGTCCAGGTGTCAATGGCATCATCCTTGAGAATCTTGGCTAGGTATTCGAAATTAGTTTCCATTGTGATATATGTATTATAGGGTTAGTATTCGCAATATTCTCGTTCAAGGAATATATTGAGATCCTTGAAAAGTTTGATACCTGGTATAGGACCATCATTTCTGTCCCAAATCTCAAATTCGATAAATGGGGTCTCATAGCCTTCTATATCTGAAATAGAAAGGAGATAATTCTGGCTTGGGTCAAATTCTTCAAGGAAAACTTCGATAGTAGCCTTAATCTTAATAGGGTGAGTATTAGTAATGCCTTGTACGATTTGTGTTAATCGGTTTGATAATTCTTCTGTGTTCATAGGTAATGGGTTTTTAATTATTAATACTTTATTTATCTGATGCAAATATAAGAACAATATTTTAAATATGCAATATCTTTGATTGCCTTGTGAGGTCCTTAATAGCCTTGAAGGTTAATTTGCCTTTATCCCTCTAAAATCCCCAGAGGCCATTAATGGAGATTGCCCTTTACCTTCCCTACCTATAACTAATATTATATAATACCTAATGGCTCTCGGTAATTTAGGGGTACCTAAATCACAAAATTGTCCTAGAGCTTTACAAATAATGCTAATATAAATACTAAGCAAATAAATTACAGAGTTACTAGGAATATTACCTAAATATGCCCCTTGAAGGCCTTAAATCCTATAAACCATTTAGCCCTAAAACCTAATATTTTAATTGCCCAATCACAAATCCGATTACCTTTCCCCAACCAATCTATTATATAATAGCTATATAAAATGGCTGCTCAGGCAATCGGATTTAGGGGCCCCTAATGGTCGGATTTTGTGTACCTTTTAGGCCTTTTTGTGATTGCCTTTAAAGTGTGTAGTAGAGCTATATGGTATAGTGGCTATATAGTGAGTTGAGTGGCTTTGTATAGTAGAGGGGTTATCATTTGCCTTGTTTGCCTAAATCCCCAAAACCCCCGGCGAGGTACCTTGATATGTATTAGGATATATTGATTATGTATGTAGTATAATAAGGGGTATATGTGTATTAGGTATTTTATTATATGTACCTTAGTTAGGATGGTAGCTTAGTTAGGCTC
>OKVA01000159.1_pt1 | contig 29266 bp, 27 predicted proteins | sample 1606741 | NCBI WGS metagenome assembly OKVA01 (sample SAMEA3882528, study PRJEB24775) | human gut metagenome | biome: human-associated habitat; feature: intestine environment; material: feces | place: Netherlands | collected 2009/2010 | reverse complement strand
GGCTTGAACCTGGGACCTCCAGATTATGAGTCTGTTGCTCTAACCAACTGAGCTAAAAGCCAAAGTGCTGTGTATCAACCATTTAACGAACTCTCTTGAGAACTTGTTTATATCTATCAGTCAACAATAAGTCAACATTTGTCCTCTTTGCAAATATACACATAATTGATGAACAACGCAAATCACAAGTTAATATATTCCTGTTTTATCATCATGGACTTCATAGAAAACCAAAGGCAAATGTAAACAACAATATAATCATCCACTCATGCGGCGTGTGCCTACAACAAACGAAAGAGAAAGAAATGCAGCTTTTTTACAAGGATTTCAGGGTGATACTTATATATGTACCATATTGGAAGAAAAAATCCTGCATTCTGTTAACCATGAACAATGTCATCCTACAAAGAGAAAAGTAGCATGAATTGTAATTGTAATGATTGCTTTTGGGCTTGGCTAAAGTATTGTTTTCATCATGCCTTAAGTGCATTATTGGCTTCTTGACAATATTTCCTCATTCTGTTATATTTTATTAATTTGTGGTAATGGTTGGCAATATTCCTTATTAACAACTCTATCACGCATCATTTTCATGTCGGTGAAGTTTCGCATAATATTCTGTACCATGTCTAAATAGTTATCCGAACCACTTTCATCTTTGTAATAAAAAGGCTTGATGGATACGCAATTTTTATGTTCAAACAAAGTATTGAGGAGTGTTCTGTCTGAATTACCACATGAATGTCCCATTATGTAAACCTGATACAAATCACTTTCAATAAACTCAAGTAACTTCCTATATCTATCCGTTTCCAAATATCTAACAGATTTTATTTCTGCAAGGAATTCATTTTCATTTAGCTTAAGTAGAGCCTTGAAACCTTCATCTAACTCATCTCCGTAACCAAATATGATGCGCTTAGGATTAGACAGGTCTCCATGTATATGGTTTATAATTATTTCAGAAATGAACTTTTCACCATCTACCACATCAGCCGTTTTAGTATAATTGAAGTTCAAGACCATAATCCTAATTAGGTAGCCACCTAAAAATTTGTTTTCCATTTCTTTTTTCTTGGACAATCCATCACATGAAATATCTCTTACGTATATAGGTTCTAGAACAAGTTTTTCTATATTCGGATTAATATTTTTTTCTTTACTAAAAAAGTTACCTTGAACTTGTTGTAAATAGTCAATAAGACACTGTTTTAAATAATTAAGCTCCGTATTTAACTGTTTAGGTGATTCGTATTTATTTGAACTCGTATACAAAAATGTTTTCAATAAACCATAATATTCATTCTCAATATCAACCCATCCCTTGGTTTCTATGGATTTACAGATATTTTCCATAAAAGGAGTAAATCGAATTATACAATCCTCCTTTTGTTCTTTTAGAAATTCTATAAACTCAAGCCCTGATGGTGGATTGATAGTAGATATTCTTGCAAAAAGATAAGCACACCAAGAAACATCTTTTATAAGAGAAAATGAGCACAAACCATCTGAAATCTTTTTCTCATGGTAAGTTCTTAAACGTTTTAAACATTGACAAAAATACCAGTTTATAAAGTCTTTATAACTTGTTGGTAATCCATGAGCCAGATCCAGGCCATTACCAATAAGAATAATCCTATTCATTGCTTTACTATTTAATTTTTCATGTTTACATACAACCCTATCAAATTTTATGATAATTCAATCGGTAGATATTGTGACTGTTTAAAGCCATCTGATAAAATTGAGGCTTGTGTATATTGGCATTTTGAGCAAACAAATTCTTGATAGTTGCTATATTTTGTTCAGGACATTTATATCCAAAGAAAATGGCTTCTATTTCTAATTTTTCATCAAATATTTTAGAATCTGTCATTATTGTTTTTTATTGTAAAAAGCAGCATTCCAGATCAATAGGAACACTGCTTTATCTTTTTATATACAAATTATATTGCCTGCAACATAAACGCATACGAAAAATCAATGTATGAATGAGTGGCCTGATTTTTTATCCATGCTTGTTCTTTGTGGCTCATGTTTGACAGTGAGGTTGCATTGTCATTCCTGAATGTCATATATACATTGTTTAGTAAATCCAGCTGCTCTTCACTAAAACATGACTCATCATATGGAATCTCCGACATGAGTTTAGTGCCCGCATTCCCGTTACCGAAATCTATTATTTCCGGATGGATGTCATCAATGAGGCTGTACACTTTGTCCCATCTGTCAGGCACGGGGCCGAATTGAATTGCCTTATACGCAAGTCCGGTCATTCCTTCACCGAAATTTCTATACGATGCAAAATCAGTATAAAACAGCAACTTGTTCATCTGCGTTGTATATACGCCGTTGAACTTGTTTATAAAAAACAGGATTACATTTTTCAACCTGCTTACTGACTGTTTTGCGTATCCATTGAATTTGTTTCGGGCAGCATCACCAAAAATGGATTTCTTGACAAAGTATTCCTGTGTATATTGCGTTTTTTTCAGTTCCGATATTTTCTGCCTTATGCTTTCATAGTCCTTTTCGGACAATACATTTCTTGCCGCGTCTACAAACGTTTCAAATGAATACGGACTTTGAATGCTGCGCAAAACACGACCGTTAGCCACATTCGGTATCTCGCCGTTTTCATACAAACGGTACTGATTTTCGCCGAACCCTAATATCAATGACATCTTGGATGCAGACAAACCATACTTCTGGCGCAACGGTTTCAATTCGTCTGCAAACGGGATACCATATTTTAAACGGTACTGATTGAATACCTGGGCTGTGTTTACCGTATCCATTTCCGTCGTAGTAAACATTTCGTTCGTATCCACGCACTTATAACACAAATGCGTGTATTCAAATTCTTCTTTTCGGAATGTAGCTTTACGCAATTCAGCGACTAATACTACATCACCACCGGTAAACGGACTCTTGATTTTCATATCATTTGAATTTATATTTAAGCGGACGTTCTGCAATATGGAAGGAAATGCAAAATGCCCCACACCCTTCCAAACCTTTTGATATTTTTATATAGACATCATTATGCTTGACATCTTTTCCGAACACCCACATTTCTCCTTTTCTATACAGGGTGTCTTCCAATGGGCCGCCAACATAATCGGAAACCTCCAACTACATTATTATTTCCTTTCGTTGCTTAGGAGTAATATCCAAATCTAAAAGAGTCTGCATGTTCTTTCCTCTGTCATCTCTGAAGAAAAGTCCGAATGTCTTGGCCTTCTGAAAGAATTGTTGCAAGAAACGTCCAACTTCATTTTCTGTCGCCATTGAACTTATTTTTGTCGCAAAAATAATATTAAAATTGCAAATATACAAGAAAATGCATAATAAATCAACGTTAAAGTTGAAATGCATGTTTTTTCAGGCATATTTATTTGCATGAAAATAATGCAATATTCAAAAGGAACTGCACCAAAACAATGCAATTTTGCTAAAACACAAGGAAAAAGCCTGTCTGTATCTGATTTTGAAATAGTCAAGCACGCGCTTGTAATTATCCTATGCTGTAAGGCAAGTATCAATCAGATACCCCTGAACGTGCGGCCATTCATGCAAGCCACGATAATAAAACATCTTCAGCTCGTCCGTAATGATAAAAGGCACTATGCTGTTTTTCAAGCACTCCTTAAACATTATCGGCATAAAACTTTTGATGTTCAGTGTAAATATAAGCATTTTCTTGCCTATAACGGCATAAAAAGAAGGAATGCGTCTAAATGTTTTTTACCAACAGACAAAAATGTTCTTAATTGCCATTCTTTCGAGGTTGCCGCAAAAGTGCTGAAACGACAAAAAGAAAAGTGCAAATGGTCTTATGCCGTACAATTAACGCCTTTCTGTTTTGTGGACTATATCCTAAGTTGAGCCTATGAATTCCAGATTAAGAAAACAGTAAAATGATTTTCTGTGCCAGCAATAATTTGAGGTTTTATCGAAGATTATATAGTTATGTAGACTGCTGCTCTCGGTGAAATTCACTACCCCTAACTGAAATAGTTTGTTTACGCAAAAGAGAAGGGTTGACGTTGCCATCAAACTCATCAGGTATATATTATTCCTGCAAGCCATGTTAAATAATGCCTTATATTTTACAAAACTATGGATTTGTCGCAAGTAATTTATAATTTTGCGACAAGCAGAATATAATGGCAAGCATAGAAGGCAATATTTAAGATTTGGAGAGAAACGCAACATTCTTTTAGCAATAATATCTGAATACAGAAGATGCCTCTAATAACAAAAGTATAAGTCGACAAAGCCGAATAAGACATCTACAGATTTCTCATATCACAACCATACCATTCGTTTATTTTATGCAGACACCTGCACAAATTATGGCTCTGCCTTATTGTCGAGGAATTTCAATGCTTCAATTTGGCGGAATTCTCTATTTATTTGGCAAATAGTCCTAAAGAAATGGTAGGAGGTGGAGGATTTATTGTATCTTTGCCCTCCGAATTGTTATTTTTCAACGTAAATTATGCAGAATGCTGGTAACATTAACAGGATAAAAGCAGTACTTGCAGAGCAGAACAAGACAAGTAAATGGCTTGCAGTACAGATGGGTAAAGACCAAACAACAATTTCCAAATGGTGTACTAACACCTATCAGCCAAGTTTGGAAACATTGGTCAAAATAGCAGAATGCTTGAATGTTGATGTCAGGGAGTTGATAGTAAAAACAGCAACGAAATAGGAAATGTATAAGATAGAATGGGACAAAGAAACAGGTGGTGTGATATTAAATACCAGAGTCACAAATGAGACTTTGGGTATTGCTCCGCGTCCAGTGTTCTATGAGGAGTTGGATTTGCTTGGGCTGGACAAACTAGGCTGGACATATCCTCATGCTGAGGCACCGTTAATGTGGGCTGTTAATAAACAATACTACTATCGTGGGCAACGGATATTTGAAGCAAAGGGTGCAAATATATATAGCAAACCCACATTGGAATTTTGCAAGGATGCGATGCCTATGGACTTGCAGCCTGTTGACATGGAATCAATGTTAGCCAAGACTTCTGATTTAATGTTTGTCTTAGAAAATGAGGCCATTGAGTTTATCCGCGATACATTCACTGCATATACCCGCGTAAACCACACCTTTGACAAAGCGGACAGTAATCAACTAGACTTTGAGGCATTGGCTGTCAAGGCTGAAAAAAAGAACAAACAAAAGATGGCTGTGGTAAAACAAGATTGCGATTCTTTCGACATAATGCCTCTTGAAACGGCGAAGAATGAAGGCAAACGCGTATTGCTCTCAACTAAAATAGACCGTTTTATCGCTTCGTTTTCTGGTGGAAAAGATTCGCAAGTGGTTCTTGACCTCTGTACACGTGCTATTCCTCCAACTGATTTTGAAGTGATTTATAGTGATACAGGTTATGAATTGCCTTCTTCGTTAGAACTTTATGATGAGGTACAGCGATACTATAAGAAACGCTTCCCTTCATTGAAATTTCATATAGCGCGCAATCACGAGTCAGTACTCAATTATTGGGATAAAATAGGTACTCCCAGTGATACGCATCGTTGGTGCTGCTCTATTATGAAGACAGCTCCACTATATAGGATGCTAAAAGTTGAAGGAAATAAACAAGCTCGTGTGCTTACCTTTGATGGAGTAAGAGCTGAAGAATCAACGAGACGAAGTGGATATAGCCGCATAGGAAAAGGAGTTAAGCACTCTACTGTAATAAATGCTAGTCCGATTCTTTTTTGGAACTCCATAGAAATTTTTCTGTATCTTTTTAAGTATGAACTACCGATTAACTTAGCATATCGTCAAGGTATGACTAGAGTTGGTTGCCTCATATGTCCATTCTCATCAGAATGGAATGATATGATTTCTTCAGTGAAATACAAAAATCAGCTCCAACCTTTTTTAAATAGAGTTGAATCTGTTGTAAAAAAAAGTGGGGTGCCTGATATAAAAGAATATATCGAAGCTGGCAACTGGAAGCGTCGTGCTGGCGGTAGAGAGATGAAATCGAATACTGCACTTGTAATTCGCTCTACAAAACCTCATTTAGTCGTTGGAGTTAAAAAAAACAAGAAAAATATTCTCACATGGATTCCTGCTATTGGAAAAGTCGCAGGGAATGCATCAAAAGGAGATTTATTTTACAAAGGGAAAACGTATTCTTACTCTATAAAACCTGAAAGCGAAGGATGTGAAATTACCTTTTATAATACAGATTCTGAACCTCTTCTTCAAGGTTTAATTAAAAAAGCATTATATAAAGCCACGTTCTGCATTAATTGTGAGGCTTGTGAGGTCGAATGTCCTACGGGAGCATTGAAGATCATACCAGAAGCAATTATAGATAGAAACAAATGTATTCATTGTCATAGGTGTTTAAACTTTCATGAGCTTGGATGCATCGTGGCTCATTCACTAAAAATCACAGAACAAAACCCATCAAAAATGAAATTAATAGGCTATAACAATTTTGGTCTTAATGAAAGTTGGCTGGATTTCTTTTTTAAGAATTCAGATACATATTTCTCAAACACAGAACATGGTTTGAATGTTAAGGAACAATTACCTGCTTTTGTAAAATGGATGGTACATGCGGAGATTCTAACAGATACCAAAAGTAAGAAATTGTCAAAACTTGGAGAGCTGCTTAAGCAAATTTATGAGGACAACTCACGTTTAGTATGGGAAGTTATTTGGATAAATTTGGCATACAACTCTCCAATTGTACAATGGTATACATCTTCAATGAATTTTAACACTGAGTTTACAGAAAGTGAAGTAAGAGAGTTAGTAAAAAATGATTTCCCTGAAACATCTGCTACAACTGTGAAAAACGTAGTATATGCTTTGTTTAGAACTTTAAAAGAGAGTCCGATAGGAGATGAATTAAAGCAGTTAGAATCAGCTGAAAAGTTAAGTTTCAAACGGGAACCATATGAGGAACTATCTCGTGAAGCTATTGCCTATTCTGTTTACAAGTATGCCGATATTAAAGGAATAAAGAACTTACGTGTTCAAGATTTATATAGCCAAACGTCAACAGATGGAATTGTTTCCCAATTTGGTTTTCCAAGGGATTTATTCTTAAAAGCATTAAGATCGTTAAGTTCTGATAATAATAGAGTCCTTGTTGCAGAATTGAACATGGGGCTTGATCATATTACACTTAGGGATGATTTAACGTGTGAAAAGGCATTGACTATATTGTCACTATAAAATGGAGTCATATTTAGCTATATATACAGATATGATGCTTTCTTTACAGCTAGGAAACTACAGGGGCATTGTTTCTTTGTCAAAACCTCTGTATGTATTAGCTATTATTGATTCTATAAAGACTATTGAAAATAATAGAATTTATATCGATAATTTGGCCATTGAACGGCAGTTTAAAAAACTATATAAAAGATTTCAAGGTGATTTCGCATATACAAAGGCTGCTTATATAGCCCCATTTTTTCATTTGGCTAGTTCTGAATTTTATCATTTGATATGGAACGATAAAGTCGAATCGCCATCAATGTCATCAACTCCCTCTGCCAAGTACCTCCGTGAGCATTTGCAATATGCTAAATTGGATGACGAACTATGGGAGTTGCTGCAAGATGTAGATAACAGAGAATACTTTCGGCGAAACATTATAAATAGGTATCTATTAAAATAACAATACGTCTAATATGGCTACTAAATACGACGATATTATAAAGTTGCGTGGAGGCAAAGCCTCTTACAACATTGAAAATGAAAAAGAAGGTGAGTGGATATCTTTCATTCCCAACGAACAATTTAACGGCGTACTACGTACTGTTTTGAAATCCGTGCGTGGTAACGATATCGACAATCATAAGTCCTTTTGGATAAATGGAACGTATGGAACAGGGAAAAGTCATGCCGTGGCTGTAATCAGCCACTTGCTGGGCGATGAAGTATCTGCCATTAAAGAATGGGTAAACTATGAATATGGTGATGCTCGATTTGAGCAATTGCGCAAGGGCATATACTCGCTTCGGGAAAAGATGCGCCTATTGACAGTAAAAGTTTATGGCCTTAATGCCATGACGCACGCTGGCGACCTTGCTCTTGTGTTGCAAAAAGCAGTAACTAATGCTTTGCGAAAGGCAGGGCTTGGTGACTTGTGTGTACAGACAGATTTTGAAACGTATATAGACCAGATACAGAAGAATCCTGAGATTTGGGATCATTTGATAGAAAGTCATGTTCAGCTTTCATCTATAGTAGCCAACAGAGAACAGCTGATAGCCAATCTTGAGGACAATGATTTGGGCACCTACCACCGAGTGAGTGAAACACTCAGAGTAACGGGACTTGATGTTCGCCTTGATAATCAGAAAGTAGGACAATGGTTTATTGAGGTACAGAATAAACTGCGCGAGAAAGGCAAGTATAACGGTTTGCTTATTGTATGGGATGAGTTTACGGATGTGATGACCGATGCCATCGGCTTGCCTGTGCTGAAAGAGTTGCAAGAGCTGGCTGAAATATTTATGAACGAAGAAAACAGTTCGTTCCTCTTTCTTATATCCCATCCTTCCGCTTTTGACAAATTAGGGTTAGAGCAGATGAAGCAGACGGACGGGCGTTACCATCGCATGAAATACAACATGGAATCTGTTTCTGCTTTCAAGATTATGTCACGCAAATTTGAGGTAATAGATAAAGAACTTCATTCAAAGATGTGTCAGCAGTTCTATCAAATGCATCCAAATCTGCTCACTGTGTTCACCCAAAACAGTAACGATCCACAGAGTACTCGTGAGGACTTATTCAATCTTTACCCCTTACACCCAGGGACTGCTAATCTTGCCACTCATTATGCAACGGTTGTCGGTTCTTCCAGCCGAAGTGTCTTTGAATTTTTGGGGCAAAATGATGCTATTCGCGATTTCCTGGATAGTGAAGAATGTTTCCTCAATAGATACACTATTACAGCAGACTATTTGTGGGATTACGTGCTGAAAGTATTCCAAGACGATGTAACCAACTATGGAGCAGTTACAGAACGTTTTAATTCATACGAAAAGCAGGTTTGTAGTAAAGGGAAGGCATATTTCGCCATTTTCAAAGGAATTTTGCTGTTGAATGCGTTCAATAATGTTTCTGGCGAGAATAACCAAGGACTTGTAACTCCGTCAGAAACGAACATACATTACCTGTTTGAGGGAACACAGTATAACGATGATGTTGAAACAGTCCTGCAATGGTTTAGCAATGAGGGTGTCATACAGCGTGCTCCCGGTGGACTGTATTCTGTTCAGTTCTCAGCTTTGCCGTCCGGTGAGATTGAAGAAAAGAAAACAGAAATGCGTCAAGTACAATTCCGCTATACTCATCAGATACTCAATTTCTCAGATGTTGCCAAAACGCAGTTTGAGAAAAAATACATGCAGAAAGTAATCCGTCCTTATTCATTTAAATTCTATAGTGATGTAGACAATGATTCTTCACTACGCAGCCAAATAAAGAATGGCAGAAGAGAAGCAAAAGGAAGCTGCTTGTTCTTTGCTTTATTGATGTCAAAAGATAATGACGAATTATCTCGTTTACGGACTTTTGCGGAAAAATGTTCCACCGATGAAGATGATAAAGATTTAAAAAATATTGTTTTTATTGTCTTTGATGAAGTATTGGGTCAGAACAAGTACGAGCAGTTTATAGAGTATCAAGCCAATTATGCATGTGCCAGCAGCCATGGATTTGTAGACCAGACAAAGGTGCATCGTGATCATGCCGTATCCATGGTAAAAGAATGGATGGAAGCAGCCCAACGCAATAATGCAACAGTATATATTAACACGGAAACAGAGACTTTCCAACAACCTATTTCGGTAAAACACTTGTCAAGTATAGTCAATTCGGTCATATCTCCGACAATATACCCATACGCACCAGATTCTTGTGAAATATTAAGGCAGAAGGCACCAAGTACCTTCTGGAAGGCACAAAACTCGAAAGAAATTGTGCGTACTTTCCTTTTTGCTACAACCAAAGAGGAAATCAGTCAGGTGACTGCCCAGATGCGGCCAATACAGTATCTCATTCAAGACTGCCTTGATGACAATCTTAAATGGAAAGAAAATGTGTCAGCTGAACATCCTTTCAAGAAAGTATATGATACGGTGAACAATATTATAAAACATGCGAACAAGAGTCTTCCGTTTAATTTTGACGAAAAGTTCTCTATATTGACAAAACCACCATACGGCTTCTACGGTTGTTATGCAACGATGGGCATGATGGCTTTCGCCTTAAAACCTTGGGTAAACAAAATATTTGATCCACAAGGGAAACCGCGCGACGCCAATGCTCTGATAGGCGACATTGTTCTTTTGTTTAAAGTTTGGGATGACAATAAGTCGAACAGTAAACTGAACTTCAAGTTTCAAACCCCTGAAGAAGGTAAACTATGCAAAGAACTCATATCGCTTTTCAAACTTAATGGAGCAGACAGTACTTATAAAGATGTTACTAGCTTAAAAGATGCGCGTTATGCTATTACGGCAGATTTCCTTGCAAAACGTAATGCCCCACTATGGGCCATAAAATACGCTCCAGAAACAGCATTCGCCTCATTGCCGATAGCCGTAAATGTAACAGATAAAATAAAGCAACTCACAGACAATATTGTAAAAATCTGTATGGAACGCGAGTTGCGCAATCCGGCATTAGTAAACGAAACATTAGCTTTGATTGAAGAACAGCGCTTTGAGATGAAAAATATTCTCAATGTAGAGGCTGCTTTCAGTGAAGGATTTAAGAATTACTTAATGCAACTGAATTATGTGTCTGTAAAAGAAGAAGAAACAGAATCTCTCCGAAAGTATATTGAACAAAATTTGGAATCGACTGTAGGTTACTGGACAGAAGATGAAGTTGAAAAAAAAGCCTTGCAATGGCGTTCAGTACAACAAACTATAAAGGTACAATCTACGCCATCGATTGTGCACGAACCGACACCAACTATTTCTGCGGGATGGAGTTCAAGTCCTTCTGTGCCTTATCAGGCAAACCTGACAGAAAAAAGGAATAAAGCAAAAGAGCGCATAGCCAACATTACAGACATTCATGTTGCACAAACTTTACTGACTAAAATCTGTGAGAAAGGTGATGAATGGTTGTTAGATATGATAAACTCATAAAATGGGAGAAGGCATGTACAAGGAATTTGATACCATAGAAAATCTCTATCAATGGATGGAGGAGGATAAAAACTGGGTAGGAGCGGAAGCGAATCAATTTAACCGTTATCCTCTACGTTTTGTGCTTTTTGAAAATTTCGAAGACTTCCGTGCTTTTGCTGATGAATGTCAGAATCATAATGTGTTTGTACAAAGCATGGAAGGCTGGATGGTAGAAGGATGCGATGACCAGATGCTAACAAATTCACAACTTGCCAGGCGATTTAAGGAATATGTTGAGAATATTCCTGCCAACGATTTTGTAATAGCCCCATTCTCAGAAGTTACACGCTTTTATGAGAACGAGAAGTATGCAGAATTTGACTCTCTTCTGAAAACCATTAGGTTGATTGAGGCTTCTGAAGACGCCCAACGAAGTCATCAGCGTATATATGTTCCTATTATTGGTATGCAAAGCAAGATGGGTAAATTCAAGAACGACCCGAACATACATATATGGGAATATCATTCAGAAAACGAAGGTAACAATTATCAGCTCATTTTGTCAAAAGGAACGACGTATGGTGTGCATGGACTAAGCAACGCATATACGTTATGTCCAGACTTAAAACATTGGATTTCGTTGTGGAAAAATGGAACAGGTATCAAACAACGTATTATTTGTACGTCAAAGACTATATTTGATAATGCTCATTACGCACAACCTGACAACGCTTTTAAGTATACAGTTTGTACTAATGCTTATGAGTTCTTAAAAGACGGATTAGGGCTTGACATCGCGCCTTATGATGTAGATGAAGATGACTTACCATACTGGGAAATGTTGGCAAATGAGATAGATATAGATGATTTCTCTTTTGATAATTTTATAAATGAACGATTCAATGCTTTTTCGTTGGAAAACGAAAAAGACTTTGTACAAGCATGGTTTGAGCACAAAAACGATTATTCAAGATGGTTGCTTAAGATGTACTATCTCAACAATGGAAATGGCATGACGTATCTCTGTAGAGTGTTAGCCAATTGTAAAACCCAAAGCACTTCGGAACTCTTCTCGCAGATAGCAACGCAAATTTTTGATGAACCATTTAGTGATGTTGCCATTCGTCAGCGTCTTGCTTTTTTAAAAGAAGCTTCCCTGCACAAAGTTAAAATAACAGATATGGCAGAACGCAAGCTCAGAGCGAAATTAGGAGCTATCGCAGCAAATCCTTCGCTTGGAGTTTTCATGGCTATGAAATACATGACACCGCTTACAGTTTCGGAATATGAACTGATAATAACTTGGTTGGGGCAAGGGAAAATAGAAAGAAGAGAGATTAAGTTTCTGTTTCCATCTCTGTATTATTATACAGAGCCACTCTCTCTGCAAGTGGACAAGGAAAACTTATGGATAAACGATTATTTTGAGATTTACCGTGATGCGAAAATATCCAATCAACTCAAAGATAATGTTTCCAGTTTTATAAAAGAGAAAAATTCTTCATCGACCACATTTATGACGTGGCACGATCAATTTAAAACCGTAAAAACCGTTCTCCATAATAGAGAAGACATAGATGTATTCTATTGGATTGATGGTCTTGGCGTTGATTGGATTCCTTTCATAGTTCAAATAGTAAAAAAACATCAAGTGGACGGTGTCTTCCTCAATGAAATATATGTAGCAACCGCAGAATTGCCAACTTGCACGGAAAACAACAAAATTAAGTTGGAAGAACTGACCTCTGGACGATTGAAAAAATTAGGGAATATTGATTCTTATGCACATGCCCACAAAAATTATCCTAACTACCTGATAAAGGAATTTGATATTGTAGAAAAGTGCATAACCGATTTGTTATCACAATATAATGGGAAAAAAATAGCGATAGTCTCAGATCATGGCATCAGTTATTTATCGCAATTAGCAAACGGCATGAACTTAGCAAATGTAAATAGCGACCATTGCGGAAGATGCGGAGAATGGGTAAAAGGCAATGCTCCCAAAGATAACAAATATCTAGTGTTGGAAGACAGTAAAACAATATGTGCATTGACTCATAGATCTTTAACAAGTAAGATACCAAAAGGTATAGGAGCGCATGGAGGAGCTACACCCGAAGAGGTGTTGGTGCCTATCATTATCATATCAGGGAAAAAGAATGCAAGCGACATTTCAACTGAATTGATAACCACAGAAATAATCGCAACATCACCTATACTTCGATATAGAATAAAAGGCATTAGCAGTATAGATGTTCCTGTTATAAAATATAATGATACGGAATATCGTTTACACCATATTGGTAGTGGTATTTATGAAAGTGAACGTCTAAACTTGGTAGATACAGCCAGAAAAGTAACTATTATTATCGGTGATTTTAAACAAGTAGATACATTATCCGTCAATACTGGTGTTGACGAAAACGATTTATTCGGAGACTTATAATATGCAAGCATTAACGATACAAAAAATCAGAGAGCAATTTGCTCCTATGGCGATATACAAAGACCCATCTTCTACAAATAGTTTATTTGCAGGGCGTAATTTGCCGTCATTCGTAAAAGATTTTATCTTAAAACGTTATATAAATCCAGAGGGGAATGTCAACCGGCAGGGACTGACTGATTTTCTTGATAAAGTAATTCCTGAACGCCAAACAGAAGTGAAAGATAGACTTGACGCAGGAGAGGAATTGACCCTGCTGACCCGCTTTATTGTATACATTGATTTGGTAAAAGGATTACGCAGATTTGGTATTCCTGATCTCGGTATAAAAATAAATGAAGGACAGATACCACAATATGTATATAAGAACCATAGAGGGGAACTTGTTGATGGTGAAAAATGGGGCATCATTAAAATTACTGTTCTTCCAGATGAAGATGGAAAGAAGAATCATGTGGAAATGGTAGATTATAAGCCTTTTAAACCATACAAGTCTGTCGATATTGATTATTTGCGCAATGCAAGGGCTAGTTTTACGACACAAGAATGGATTGATGTATTGTTGTCTGCTATGGAATACGAAGCTGATGGCTTTGAATCCATAACGCAGAAGATGGAATTTCTTACACGCTTATTGATATTTGTAGAGCCACGACTTAATGTGATAGAATTAGCTCCCAAAGGAACAGGAAAATCCTTTGTGTTCGGGAATCTCTCAAAATACGGATGGCTTGTTAGTGGTGGAAAAGTCACACGTGCCAAATTATTCTATGATAAAGCCAAACAACAAAATGGAATTATAAAGAATCATGATTTCACAGCTTTTGATGAGATCCAGACAATTATTTTCCAAGAACCAGCAGAAATCCAAGCAGCATTAAAATCATATTTGGAATCGGGTAAGACCACAATAGATAATAATGAATTTAGTTCTGAATGCGGACTGATGATAATGGGGAATATACCTCTTAATGAGCAACGTCGTCCATTAAACTACAGATATTTTGATTCTCTTCCACAGTCATTTAGAGAATCAGCATTGCTTGACCGTTTTCATTGTTTTATAGAAGGATGGCATTTGCCACGGATAAACAAAGGCATTATCTATAAAGGATGGACTATTAATGTAGAATATTTCTCTGAAATACTCCATACGTTGAGAACACAAAATATTTATGGGCTTCTTTTTGATGCATTAGTTGGTTATGATAAGAATGCGGATACTAGAGACTTCAATGCAGTAAAACGTATTGCCGTTGGATATATGAAATTATTGTTCCCTCATTGGACAAGTGTGTCGGACATCAATAAAGATGACTTTGACACGTATTGTCTTCAGCCAGCAATACGTAGAAGAGGAATCATAAAAGAACAATGTCATTACATTGATCCAGAATTTAAAACTGCAATGCCCTATTTTTGGATTAAAGAAGAAAGTAATATTTCTCCAACAGCTTCAAATAATATGGGAGTAGAGGAAAATCAATTATTCTAATAATGTGAGATTACCATATATGGAGAATTTAGATAAATTGGTTATAGAATTGTGTAAATTGCCCAACGAAACAGGATGGGTAGAATTCAAGCACAATAATTGTGACCCCAAAATGATAGGTGAAGATATAAGTGCATTGGCAAACAGTGCAGTTATTGCTGACAGAAGTCATGCGTATATGATATGGGGTGTAGATGATGGTACACATGAAATCATAGGTACAAATGTAAGGCTTAAGCAGGAGAAAAAAGGAAATCAGGAGATAGAAAACTGGTTACGTTATATGCTTTCTAAAAATGCAGATTTTGAGATACAATCCATAGACATTGATGGGAAACACATAGAAATGCTAATCATTTCCAAGGCAGCAGGTGTTCCTGTGACATTTGAGAAAGTTGATTATATTCGTGTTGGTAGTTATACAAAGAAAATCATAGAATTCCCTTCTTTGCAGACTCAATTATGGGACAAACTACGGCATGAACAGTTTGAAGAGATATTTACTATGGTTGATTTGCAAATCAATGATGTTGTAAAGTATCTGAAATGTGATACGTATTTTGACATTCTCAATTTGCCTATGCCAACAAGTATGGATGGCTATAAGCATTATTTGTTGGAAGAGGGTATTATTGTGAAACAAGATAATGGGCTGTTTGCAATAACGAATTTGGGGGCAATACTTTTTGCTCGAAAGTTGTCTGATTTTCCACGGCTTGGAAGAAAAGCTATTAGAATTGTTCAATATGAAGGAAATAACAGATTAACTATTCTGAAAGAAGATACCACAAACGAAGGATATGCTATAAGTTTTGAGAGCGCCGCAAAACTTGTGAATAATCTTCTTCCAGCCAAAGAAGACATCAATTCTGTACGTAGAAAATCTATTAATATGTTCCCACTTCCTGCCATTAGAGAAGCTATAGCCAACTCGCTTATCCATCAAGATTTTTTTCTTACGGGAGCAGGGCCTATTGTAGAGATATTTGAAAATCGAGTAGAAGTAACGAATCCAGGAACTCCGCTTGTCGACATAATGAGAATTATTGACAATCCTCCGAAATCGCGTAATGAGAAACTCGCTTCTTTAATGAGAAGATTAAATATGTGCGAGGAATTGGGGCGTGGATGGGACAGAATGGTTATCAGTTGCGAGTTACAGCAACTTCCAGCACCGCGTATTCAAATCTATCAAGAGTCTACAAAAGTCTCATTATTCTCTCATCTTGACTTTACAAATATTCCAGTAGAAGACAAGTTGTGGTCAACATATCTTCATGCTTGTATTAAGTTTACGGAAGGAGAGGCTTTGACAAATACTTCTCTAAGAGAGAGATTTGGTGTAGCTGATACATCTGCAGGAAGTATATCGCGATTGATAAAAGAAGCAGTCAATAGGAAGCTGATACGTCCCGTTGATCCCAATACGGCACCAAGATACATGAGATATATCCCTGTTTGGGCATAATTTAATTTGCTGGTAACTTGCCAAGAAATTGCCAAACGCGCATAACCTATTGACAATCAGATGGTATTATTCAGCTTTTAACTTGCTGGCAACTTGCTGACAAGTTAAAATAAGGCTCAAGATGCCACTCCTATTGTCCTAAATGTTTTATGAAAAAATATACTTATTTATCTTATATGATTGATTTAGAGTTATATTTTTGTTTAGTCATTCAAGAAACATAAAAACCAAAGGGCATTTACATATACTAGGATTTAATATCAACAAAAAAAGGACAGCCCGTTTTATTGGGTCGTCCTGTCGTTGTTTAGTGATTAAATTCTGTCTGTTTTCCGTCCGTTTTCATACCAATAAATGCTCAATGTCTCGGTTGTCATCCACTGGCAGTTATTGAGCCTGAAGCCGTATTTTTCTTCAAGGGTTGACAGGAAAGACTCGAAATCGTCGTAGTTCTCGGATTCCTGCAGTTCTTCTTGGGTGAGTTTGATGATGTTCAAGGCACCGATGCAGAAGTCGAGGATTATAACATACCTTGGTTCCATCGCCTTTCTGTTCTTGTCAAGTGGATGTTAGTTGCCATTGGATAGAGCCGTTTCACCTTTCCATAGGCAGTCTGTTGGTTATTGGCGTTTACGTTGACATTCAGTTTTACGCCGTTGATTGTGATATTGGAGTGATACCTAATCATTTTTGCTTTTGTCGTTTTATTGAATTTTCTTACTGTTATAACAAAAACAAGGATACGTGATTTTTGTGTTTCTGTAATATCACTCGTTGTCACATATCCCTGTATTTAAGAGTGTTCAGTCTTTCAGGTATTCAAGTATTTACCAAAATTTGAAGTTTTACAGAAGGTGATTTTCTTATAACCGCCATTCTTATTTTGTTGAAATTCCTGTAAAGGCTCGAATATTCCATAATCAGACCGCTTGTTTCTTTAGCCATTGTCTTACTCTTGTTTCATAATTTTCGCAATATTCCACGTTTCCGTCTATTACCGAAATAAGGTTGTCAAGATAAACGTTTTTTATTGTAATTCTGTTTTTTGGATTATCGTCAGGAGTAAGGGTAACTGTAAATGTATCCGAGCCTTCGTCATACTCGACTCTTGCATAACCCGTTATCTTGAAGCCCTGTACATGAAACTCCGTGCCATTACTTAAAGTCCTTACCGAAGCGAAGCATATTCCCCAGCTTAAAGGGATTACACTGTGCTGGAATACCCGCCAAATATATCTTGCCATAGAAGTATTGTTTTCTGTTGTGTTCATAACTGTTGTTGTCTTGATTATTATTGTTTTGAAATTGATGTTTTGTTGATTAAAATTACACCGAATACCAACCAATTTCTGAAAGGCCATCAAACGCATTGTAAAAGACCATGTTTTGCTTTCCAATAGGCCATGTTTTAGAGCCTCGTTTGCCGTCTTTTGTATCGCTAGCTGGTTTTTCATGTTAATTAGTTGATATTCCGTGACATAAGAGAGTGTGATGTTCGATTAAGCCACATCCCCGTTCCTTTCATAATAGAGTTCCGTAGCCGCATCGTCATATATCATAGCGAAGTCGTCAAGTCCAAGCAAAGGGTATTCCTCATGATAGAATGAATACAGGTCTGAGGGTGTCAATGTAGGGTCTGATACAAGCGTTTCCTTCACTAGTTCATACATCTCCTCGTACTGTTCCCACCAAACCAACTGGCAGTCATAGCCTTTCATCTGTCCAGGTTCATGTGGATATACCTTGTTGCATTTCGTTATGATGTGTTCGATGAAGTTCAGGCATTTGAGCAAATCGTTCTTGTCTGTAAACTCATTGTCCGTGTGTGGCTCGTAATAACCGCAAGAGACATTGATACAAGATATGGCCAGCCCGTTCTCCTTCAGCTGTTCAACGTCGGTCATCATTCCTTCTGTCGGTGTATAGCCAAACTTTTCAGGCGTTATGTCCTTAATGAAATCGTCCGAACAAATATCCATGAATCCTATTTGAGTTATCATGTCAGAGTGTCCCCTTCTGTCGGGCTGTATTACAAATCGGCAGTCGTTAAAGAATTCCATGTTTGCCTTACTGCTTCCGATACATCCAACTTCCTCACCTACAAAGAATGCAACTTTTATTTCGTTAAACTTCTGTAGGCATTGAAGGCACAGCCAAATTCCGTTTTTATCATCAGCACCCAGACCGCAAAAACTCCTTTCCGTGGGACTGTAGCCAAACAATAAGTCCTTTGTCTCGATTACCGTGAAGTCTGTAGGATGGTATTTCTGCACTTGGTCAAGATGAGCCACCATGCAGGGATAGGTCTTTGCAGTTCCCTTGGTTATGTAGATATTCCCAGTGTTCCAGTCAAGTTCCATCTTTGCACCTTGTATGTTCTTGTCAACCCACTTGCAGACGAAAGAAATTATCTTGCCCTCGTATCCTGACTTTGAGTGTATCTTATAAAGCTGTTTTAAAAGTTTGAAGTCCATATTTTTTACGTTTTTTGTTTTGTTGTTGAATTTACAAGTTGTTTTTCTTGTTTTTGTTAGAGAGATTAAAGGAGGAAGCCATGATGTTTTTGTTTGTCTTTTATCACAGTTTCCTCCCCTTTCAGTATTATGCCGCCTTGAGTTCTATTTGCTTATTCTCCGATATGTAGCAATCTTCCGCCTTCTCCTTGCATCCTTCCGAGCAGTAGCAGTTTCCCGTCAACTCTGATTCATGGCCGTCATCCTTTACAAACCATTCGCCGCACCAAGGACAACGGTCAACATCCTCCTCGTGATAGTACATTTCCTCCGAATCAATCCAGACAAATTCTCCAAAACGACACAGCGACGTGATAATATGTCCTAAAAAAGACCCGTCATAGCTTTCATCATCGTTCTCCTCATACCCGTCAATACTTCCGTCTGTGGTATCAAGCTCGTAGTCGTAGCCGTTTACCTCGTAGTTGTATGCTTTCCCTGCTTCCATGTCGTACCACTTGAAAGAGTCCTGGTAAGAAAGGGTGTCTTCAGTGCCCAAGTCGCAGTCAATGTAGAATTTCTTGTCCTCCAATGAATTCCCATAGATATCAACAAAGCTCCTTGAATGGTGGCAGTCATAACCTACTTGCTTGTATCCGTCTATGTAACCTCCTATTATCAATGCGTTCACCAAGGCACGTTTCAATACGTCGTCCTGATTGGTTGAGTATTGTCTTTCAGCAAGTCTCCAGATTTTGTTTGAACCTTCCTCATAAACCTTGTTGAAGATTACACATCTCGCTATGATTTTTCCATCTTCGTTCTTCAAATAGGCTGCACTTGCGTCAACCGAATCACTGTAAAAGTAATGGTATCCCTTGTCTGTCATGCAACTGTAGAAGTCTCCATCGCACTTGTTTGAATCGTAAATATCCCTGAAATTGTCATCCACGAATAAGCGGTTTTCCTTCGGTTGTGATGAAAGCGAGAATGCCTGCCAGTCCTGTGTAAAGCATTCCTGCAGGTAGATTATTACGCTTTCCGGTAATGTCCTTCCGAAAGAGGTTTCCATGATTAAATGGCGTATGAACTTTCCGGCTTTCATCTTGAACACCTTTCCTCCATTGTCGTGGTTGATATACCTTACAGCCTTTGAATCACCGTCTTCACATATCCCGTTGTACTTGTCGGTCTCATATTTGCCTGAACGGAAGGTATGGTTAATCAGGTTTACTTCATATTGTAAGCCATCATCCTCGCCCGAATCCATTATCTTCTCGAACATTACTTTCTTCAGGTCTGCCATGTTTGAGATGTTGAGAAGCGAGAAATTGTTGGTTCGTATTGCTTTCCTTAGTAAGTTCCTGTCCTTTATGAAGTCGAGTAGAATCTTGTTCCTTCTTGTTTTCTTCCCGTTGTCATGTTCGATTATTCCGAAACGGCAGTTGAAGCCTTCGTATCCATCGAAATTGTAGTATAACATAGTCTTTTTGTTTTTAATGGTTTAACTTGAATTTGATAAAACGAAAAAAGGCAGGACACTCCACCGTTCTTTTATTTTCAGTGAAATGCCCCGCTCTTGAATAATGGGTTGTTTTTGTTATTTCCTTTTTCTGTTTTTATACTTTTTTGTTTTGAGTCTTATTATCATACAGCAATAAGCAAGCTGCCCGAAACGTTTGAAGTCCTCTCGTATGGTGAGTAGTCAAGCTCGGGATGGTCTGCCTTGAATTTATTGGCGTTGAATGATAGCCTTGTAGTCGGAAGTTTTCTTGTCAACCTCATTGTTCCTGTATCCCATGTTTTCACTCCCTTGCTTTCCATATCCTCCAAGATTTCTGACTTCAGGATTTTCAGTTTTTCCTCTACATCGTCCTTGGTCTGGATTAGTTGCCTGATGTAGTCCTCCTGCCTTCTGTATTTCTCGGGTATGGAATAAGGGTTTATGAACTGTCCACCTCTCAAGTCTGTATCAAGAAGCTCCTTGCAGATGTCACTTGGTATCCTTTCCACCGGCATGATATTTCTTATGTGGTCGAATGTTCCGTCCTGCTTGGGTTTGTTCCTAATATGGAGTATGAACAGATTACCGACCTTAGCTCCCTGGTTTTGTAACTCTAAGAAATAGGCGTAGATTGATAGCTGCCACCTTGCCTTTTCCAACTTATCCGGTGTCATTGTTCCGTAAGTCTTGATGTCACCCAACGAAAAAGTATCATCCGAGCTTCTGTAAACCTTGTCTATGTTGCTTGCCCAGTTCTCCCCGTCCGTAACTGTGTATTCAGACCTTTCATGTACCAGTCCGTTTTCTTGGCACAAACTGATATAATCCTGAACTTCCTGTGTCCCATCGTTTATCCAAGAGCTGTCGAATGCTTCAATTGACTCATGAACTTCAGTACCATACCTTGCTGCTTCTTGTAACATTCCTTCCGGTACATTGTCGAACTCATCAGGGAACAGTTGCCTTTGTAGCATTCCCGTAATTCCAGATAGCTGTTTATCTCCCCGCCAATATTCGTGACGCTCCTTGTTGAAAAGTACGTCGCTGTCTTTCAATTCAATTCTTGTCGTTTTCATTGTTATTGATTTTAGTTGTTGTTTTACTTGATTTTTCATTATTCATTATTCATTTTTAATTAAAATCTTATGCTGCCTTGAGTTGATTTTTCCTTTCAGTGAACAGAGCCTTTATTTCAACGTTGCCCTCCAACTCGTTCCTGTGTTGGTTGTAGAGTGAAAGAAGCGAGGCGTTGTCATTACAGGAAGATATTGCGGCCTTTATCCCTAAATACTTGTCAGTTGATTGTTGAGTTGTAGTGGTCGTATGTGAAGGAGTAGTAATCTTTGTCCTTCTTGTTGTTTGTTTCTTTTGCAAATTGTTCTCCGCCACAAGGTTCTCTTCATTTGACAAATCTTCCCCGGCATAGACATAAAGTCCCAGTCCGAACATGGCCAAGTTTTTAACCAAGCACCTCATTATCGCCTTGTTTATATCGAACATAGTCGCAGCTTGTACCGTCTTTTCTACGTAGGTTTTCTTATAGCTGTCATAAACTTGGTAGGTGTATGGCTGTTCCCTCATAGCCTTGTTCTTTGCATCCATTACAGGCAGCCACATTTCGTAAGTTTGCCCATCCGCAGTAACCTCTGTATAAACCATGATTCCTATGTTCGGGTCGTTGAAATAAGGCAGGTTGGTTGTCGGCGTTTGGATAAGCCCTCTTGAATTCAGCCCAAGCATTTGCCCAACTAAGGTAGCTTAACTTGTCATTCTCCCGTCGTTCAAGTTTGTCGGATAGGTCGAGTGAATAAAGGGCGTCGAACATTGCCTTCCTTCTTTCCTCTTCTGTTGCGTCCTTTGGTAGTATCGGTCTTTCAAATCTTGTTTTGGCCATAATCGTTTTGTTTTATAGTTATTATTGATTTAAGTTGAACCAAACAAAAAAGGAGGGACACACGTTTACTTTTAATTGATTGTGTATCTCTCCTCTTGTAAGTGATTTAGCTTATGAACCAGGAATATCCTTCAGTATCATCGCCATTTATTGCCTTCTGTATACCTATCGCAAAATCGGTGCAGTTCTGGTTCCTCTCAAGCCACTTGTCGATATAGCTTTGTTTGACCGCTTCATTACCGAGTTGCATCAGGTTCCAGCAGGTAAAGTCCCCTCCGCTTGTTATTCCGAAGTCCGGGTTGGTAACGTAGTTCCTTACCATTGCATTGACAGCCGTATCTCCAACAATAAGCTGTGGAAGTTTTCTCTGTTCGTTTATTGGCAATGCTTGGTAAAGCCTCATTCTCCCTATGATTTTACAGAACAGTTCCTCAGATATTGGTGTCGCCCTCAATCCTTCAAGGCTGTGTAAGGTATCATCCATCATAGGCTCGAAACCACCGAACAGCTCGAACGTCTTTTGCATTATATCAGCCTCGGTCAAACATTCAATAGTTCCCGAATAACCGTCACAGGTCAGCATTAAGTTTGAGCATACCCTTACTTGCCAGCCTACAAATACCTTGAACTTCATCGCCGATTTCCTGCTGTATAACTTGTCCTCGTTGTATGCCCTGACACCGCCTATGCAAAGATGTACAGTTTGTCCGTTGATTGTCCTTGTAAGATTAAGTACGTGACAGCAGAAAGCCATTCGTTGGTAGAATACGGTTTTCTCTTTTTCCGTAAGCTCGTATGTTTTCTTGTGCTGGGCAGATGGAATACGGCCAATAATTGGATGGGAAACCCTTAACTCAACTGGTGTAAGCTCCCCGAACACATTGCTTGCCACTTTTGTAACCGCTCCGATGAAGTTCTGGTGCGATATTGTAAGGCTGTTGTCGCTAAACGTTGGTATGATATTTCTCTCTGTCAGTTCTTCAAGCGATATTGCCTGAGTATTGCTCTCGATGAAGTTAGGATGATTTTTACCTTTTGCTCCATCGTCATTTGTTATAACCTCACCCTCGAAAGGCATGGTTATTGTTTGTTCCTGATTGTCTTTTGTTCTCATTTTGTTTATGGTTTTAATCGTTATTTACCCGATGTTGAAGAAATAAAGGACCGGACTTTGGGGCATTTTGATTGTTATTGCCTTATTATCCAGTCGATTTGCAGCTTGGTCATTGATTGAAACTATACTGCATGATGTCTTGTTCTTCTTTGTCTTTTCCATGTTTCCGATGATTTAAACGATGAAAAACTAAGGAGGCTCCCGCGATTCCAATAGTTTCACGATTACCCCCTGTAATTTCTTTATTCCCTTCAAAAGCGTAGCAAGCCCTTCAAGGAAATTAATCAGAACGTCGAGGTCTTTTTCCTTAAGCACTCTCAACGCTGTTTGTTCCAGCTACCGAATCCAATGAAGCGGTAGTTTTCTTGTTTCTGTACTTGCCAATGAGATTTCTGCTCAAGTCAATGGCCTCGATTAAAGTCACGGTCACTACTAAAACTTTGTAACCTGTCCTTAAAATGTTCCTGATTTCCATAATTGTCTGTTGTTTAAAATGATTAATAATGTTGTTTCCTAATACACAATTAAGGCTTTCAGGGGATTACAGACGGAAGAAATCAAAAAATGAAAAGGTGAAAAAGTGAAAAGGTGAAATGAAGGTGAGAGAGTGAGAGGGTGAGAAGGTGAGATTAAAAAAGTAAAAAGGTAAAGTGAAGGTGAGGAACAATGTTATTTTACAAGACGATGGAAAAGTGGTGCTCATGGATATTTTCCAACGTAGTTCCTCTAGTGATACAATTGATAACACTTTTCTTAACTGAGATAATCCCTTTATATAAGAAACTTGGTATTTTCAGTGAGAATTTTTGTTATTTTCAATTATTCACTAGCAACACCCTAGGTAGAAAGTATCCACAAGCAGCACAAGAATAATGAAGAAAAATAAAAAAACCGAAACACCATGTTCTCCACACAATATCCCGACCTCCGCTTTAGGTTCACCATATTTCCACAAAGATGCACTCAAGGCAAATAGTTTCCGTATGGGTCGTCACCAAGGCCTTTAACTGACGGTCTTTTCTTGCCACCGCCTTTTCCACAAATTCCTCATAGTGGTGCCTCTTGCCTGATTGTTGTTTGGCCCGTAGATTTGTTTTATTTTCTATTCCTACAAGCCGAACGATAATCCGAACCAGCTGTTTTCTTGACTGTCGGATAAGGGTGATATTGTCGTATCGTAATCCCTCATTATTAAGGCTTTGGATGCTTCTTGGATAATACATTCTAAAAGACGGCGAATCACATTGCAAAACACGGCAAATTGAACGGTAAAAGGTGGTCTATTGCAAGCTAAGACCTGGCCTTTTGTAAGTTGGAAGATAAGCACCTGAATATCAATAAGTTACCAATGCAACGTCACCCAAAGTCATAAAACGCGCCTGACAGACCTTCAATGCCTAACTTGTGAAAAGGATGAAGGTTGAACATCGGGCGGTATAATATGTCATTCAAAGCAATAAAACGCACTTTCCAGACCCTCAAAACCTAACTTGTGGATAAGAGGTTGAACATGGAACGGCGTAATAGGTCATCGAAAGGCTTAAAACGCTCCTGCCAAACCTCCAAATCCTAAATAATGTATGAAGACAACTTTAATCGTTAGAAATAATGATAATATTAAATTTAGCAAAAACACTTTCCGATGAAGTACAGTATTCGGAAAGTCGTCTGGATTGTGTTTCTCCGGATGTAAACATAAACAAAGCAAACACGGTGATAGTTCCCGACAAGTTCAGGAAGGATATTGAAGCCTTGGAGGATTATACGGGCAGAAAACTTGAAAGCGGACTCTGCATTAAGGTTGACTTGTCCGAGCTTCTTACTGTCATACCGAGGGAGAGGAAAAGGACTGATGCCTATAATACACTTGTCCAATACCTGAAGGACGAATTCGGGATAGACTTAATCATAAACTCTAAAAAGCAGAAAGGAGGCAGTTATGAAAAGTGAAGAAATAAGGAACGGTGTAAGAATCCGTAAACATTTCGCCACATCGACTAAAATATCTGAAGACGGTCTGTTTGTTGAAAAGGAATTTATAGGCCATGAAGATGGGAACAGGTTAACAAGGCTTGGTTCCTTTAATCACGAAAGCAAGAATAATAGTTCAATTGAGTGCCAAACCCCTTAACTATGGATATGCAAAATGACAAATAATAATGAATTACAAACAGACAAAAAAATAAAAATCCAAGAATAATATGATGAAAATAAAAAGACAGAACGATAATAAAGCAAGAGTCATAATGAGCTATGGTGACATAAGAGAAGTAAAGTACAAGTCGGAGTTGCTGGACCGGATAAGGGAGGACCTCATTGCCATTGAAAACGAATCGTCGGACTGTAACCAAGAATCTTTCACCGAGGATGACGTATGGTCGCTTTATGAGTTCCTTTTAATGAGGCACAAGGACGACTGGGTGGTGATTGACGATATGAAGGATGACGACGAAGAAGTGGACTCAGACACAGAGGATTCCTATTATAAAGAAGAGTATTTTTATGAGGAGGAACATACTGTCAATGATGAATATGAAGATAAAACTGGCCTGTGAATATGAAGAAGCTGTTTAATATAAGTCCACTTTCTATTGGCGATGTATTTACGGTTGGCTTGAAAACCGGACTCTGCATTGAAACGACCTTGCAGGAAATACTTGGAATATGTCCGCGTGAGAAAGTCGTAGTGATGCTTACAAAGGGCTTGCAGAATATTTGAAAAGAAGCTACGGAATAAATTTAAGAATCAAATAATAAAGACAAGATGAAGAAAATCTTTTTAGTGGCAAAAGTTCACGAGATGGAACCTACCACATTAGCGAGTGTACAACAGGAAATACAGAATGACTTGGACAGGTTTACTAACGGGCACAGGGTGGTTTTCTCTGTCGCCAATCCAAAGGAAAATGAATTCGAGTTCACTTTTCGCCGCACTTCGTCACAGAACTTGGGTGAGGAGGGTAAAATAAACTCCGCCGACGCATGGGCCATAACAGGTGACGGTTTTGACGGATTCAGTATGCCCGAACCATTGCCGAGTGCACCGTTTGGTAGTTATTTCAATACATTCATTGATATGGATGATTTCATTGACTGTTACAAGAAGTCGGCAAGGAAGTTGGGCGCAAGCCGCATGAAGGACATCAGCGTTGAGATAAAACCCGTATATGCCAAGTTAAGGCTGGTATATTGACAAAATGTAAAAACGTAGTAAAAAGAACAACGTGCCGTCAGGAGTTACCCTCTTGGCGGTTTTTATTTTCTCCTTTCTTGAAAAATTACAAGCTGTTTTACGATAACAATGTCGTTTTATTGCGCAAAATGACAAAAAGGGGAATCCAAAAGCCCTCAAATTCTTACCTGTGTGATAAATAACAAAATTATCATAGAACAAGTAAAAAAATAAAATCATGAAATCAAAACAAGAAAGTTTTATTTTTAGAGTCCCTGTTACTGTAATACAGAGGATTCATTTCACGAAGTCAAACATGGCTTATGTGTCGGTTGAGAAAGTAATTGAAATCATGCGGAAGGGAGATTTCACCCTGCATGACAACCAGTACGGAGATTACACTTTAAGACAGGCAGTGGAGTACATCAGGAGTTTGAATACCCATGCCGAGCAGCAGCAATGGAAGGCGAGACTGTTACCTGCCGTAGCATATAACGGTATGTTCTCGGAGGTTAACAACAAAGGACTTACCTGTTATTCTAATATTACGGCCATGGACTTTGACGATATTCACAACTATGACGAAATGTACCATTTATGGAGAAGGCTTATAATAACTCCCTGCGTATATTCCGTTTTCGTTACTCCGAGCGGAAGGGGACTGAAGGCGTTGGTACTTCATGACAATACAAATTCGAACAATCACAGAGACTTGTATGAACAGCTATTGGCCAAATTCAACATTGTAAACCCTGACACGAGTTGTAGAGACCTGGCAAGGAGGAACTACCTTAGCTACGACCCGAACATATGGGTGAATCCTAATCCTGTGCCTTACCATTACGTACCTACAATAAAACCGATAATCCAAGTACAGCAAGTAAGGCAAGCACAACCTCAGAATCATTATGCTCAAACAGGAAAGACAATATCTGACAGGAGCATAATAAGCATAATGAACTCGGTATGGAAAAAGAACAATCCCGAATATTGGCAGGAAGGACACAGGGCTTGCAGTATCTTCTATTTGGCTTGTAAACTTTGCAGATGGGGTGTTGAAGAGGATTTGGCTTTGGAGTATTTTATCAAAGGCTGGGAAAGTGATACCATGACGGAAGATGAGATAACAGGTCATGTAACTAATGCTTACAAGACTGAGAAAGACAACTTTGGAACAGTTGAATTTACGTTTTACAAATAACATTACAAAAAACACTGCAAAGGATGAAACTCAAAGTAAACCGAAGGCAGGTATGTTATGTAATGGTAAAAAACAATAGGATAACCAACTCATGCGGCGTTGGCCTACATCTTACGAAAGAGAAAAGAAGTGCAGGATTTTTTCCATAAATTAGGGGTGATACTTATATATGCAGGATATTGGAAGAAAAAAGGTTGCATACTGTTAACCATGAAATAGACTATGTGCAGCTTTTTTTAATTGAATACCGGTTGATACTTAAATACAATGAAATCCAAAGGTAAAACAGTTGCATCCTGTTAACTTTGATATAACAAATGTGCAGCTTTTTTATGGATGGAATTTTAAGCCACAATATTCTTTTCTTTCGTTTGAAGTAGGCTTGCGCCGCATGAGCAAATGAATAATAAAAGTAACTATACAATGCGTTCCGTTAACCTTGTAAATATTGGTGGAACGTACAACAATAACAATTTAAAAGATAGAAAAATGGAAAAATATGATATGCCCAAAGGTTGCAGGTACATGAGTGAAGACCCAGACCTTCTTACTTACCTGGGACATTTCAACAAGTTCATACTCAACAAGACCGTTACAGGCTGTGGAGGAACTTCGCTGTTCTTAAATTCAAGTATCGACGTAGTAATAATATCCCCACGCTTGCAGGCGCTGAAGGACAAACACGAACAACATCCCGACACATTCCTGTTCCATTCACCCTATACAAACAACGGGAAAAGGGCGGCAGACATAAAGAGGCTGATGTCGGATTTGAACAATTATATCAATAATCCTTTCAGCGTATATAACAAAGCCAAGATTCTCGTAACACTGGATTCATGCGACAAGGTGATAGATGTGCTGAAAGGTTACGGCGTTATAGACAGTTTCCTTTTCGTGGTTGACGAGTTCCAGTGCCTCATGGGTGACGCCACTTTCAAGGGTACGACAGACATGAACTTCCTCATCCGGCTTGACAACGAGGCTAAAAATATCTGCTACCTCTCAGCGACACCCATACAAGACATGTTCCTTGACTTTGTTCCACAATTTAAGGGCCTTCCGTACATAAAGCTCGAATGGGATAAAAGCGTGCTTGAAGAACCAAACGTAAGGGAGATACAAATGAAGAAGGATGAGAGCGCGGAGAAAATCTGTAGTAATATAATTCGTGACTTTAGGGCTAACGGTTATTTTGCAAGGAAAGTAGTAGACGGACAAGTGGTTTATTCAACCGAGGCCTGCATATTCCTTAATGAAGTAAGGTCAATAATAAACATAATCGTGAAGAACAACCTTAAGCCCGACGAGGTTACGATATTGTGCTCCGACGGTAAGGTATCAGGATTACCAAAGGGATTCAAGGTT
>OKVA01000111.1_pt1 | contig 37326 bp, 25 predicted proteins | sample 1606741 | NCBI WGS metagenome assembly OKVA01 (sample SAMEA3882528, study PRJEB24775) | human gut metagenome | biome: human-associated habitat; feature: intestine environment; material: feces | place: Netherlands | collected 2009/2010 | reverse complement strand
TGTCCTTGCACAGGTGGTTACCATGTTGCACTTGACATAATATCCGCCCCTACAGAATAACAACAACTTTGCAACATTTATCGGATTTTGTTGCAAATACTATCTATTTTTCTACCCTTGCTTACGGGCGGATTTTATTCTCTGCCGCCGATTATAAATTATAATAAAAAAGGGCTGTAAAAACAACCCTTTTGGAAATTTAAAATTTTAAAATTTTAAAGCGAGATGTAAACACTATCAAGCGTGTATCTTATTGTTGATGACGAATCATTCTTGATGTACCAATACACCTTTGAAACCGTAGGTCCGTCAGCAGCTGTCGGCTTGATTTCAAGGTTTGTCACAATAGGTGTGTCAACTGAATCTTTGCTCGCAGGTGTAACACTGATTTCCGTGGTTACGGAATAGGTATCTCCATATTTACCGCCCTTAATTGTGGTTGTGAGCTCTGCATTACCCTCAGCCACAGGAGTAATTACACCGTTTGCATCGACTTTAAACACGCCGTTTGATGATGACGAATAGCTTATACTGCTACCTATATAGTCCGTTCCTGCAACAAGGCCTGCGTTAAATGTACTGCCCAAAGGAATGTTAATACTGTCGTAACAGTTGATAAAGTTAGCACAGTCAGTTAAGGGTTTATCAAAAGAACGTGTATCACAGTTGTGGTTACCGTAACTTCCTGATGTGTTGGTCTGCAAGGTAAACTTATAGCAGTTACCAACAGCCAAATTCGGACAATAAGCTTTCAACAGCATATACGGTGTAGCATTGGCACCGGTAACAAGATCGTTAGCATAAAATTGCACAACTTTTGCAGTTTTAGGTACATCAACATACAACACTCGTGTGTTCTGACCGCTGATTGGTGTCATATCAATAGGCTCGCCCTGCCAATTTGGATTTTTGACATCACCTGTTCCATAACGGATTTTGATTGTTGTAGTGGAATCTTTCCAAGAAGATACATTGTTTGTATCTAAATAAAATCTGTATTTTTCAAGCGAAGTTTTCGTATATGTACTGTTACTACCGACAATATCATTATAAGACCTATATGTCTTGAGCGGTTTGTTGACGCCGACATAAAGTCCCGAAGCAGATGCCGTACCGCTTGTTTCCAGACCTTTTATAAAAAGCGAAACATTCTGTTCGGCATTGCCCGAGTTAGAAATTTCGGTACAAAAATATTTTCTCTTACCTGCCTCCAGAGAACCGCCGAAATTAGTAACTTCATTTTCACCGAAAGTAGTGCCGTCATCACTTGACTCAACGGTTTTGATGCTGATGTCTTGACCGTTGCTGATTTTGTACTGACCGCTCCACCTGAGAGAGTCGCCCGATTCGGTTCGAGGACGGCTGAACCATGAAAAAGTCGTGGTCACACCGCAAAGCAGACAAAGTACAAGTCCGAGTGCGATTACAATTGCAAATTTTGATTTCTTCATGGTTTCACCTCCGTTGATTTAACCTTTAATTTTACTTTGTTATCCAAGAACCACCGCAGTCATCCCAACCGTCGTTTCCGGTTCCCTGAACAAAACAGTTTGTTCCGTCTGTCGGAATGACAATACCTTCTACATTACCTCCGTGAGTACCCGGAGTACGGTTCCATTCATTATTCCAACTATTCTCGGTTGTACTGCCGTTCATTCGGCTAAATATAATCCTGTCATATTTGCCCGATGCATCCATAGTAAATGTATAGCAATTGCGGGATGCATCTTCTGTCATACTGTACCACTTTCCGTCGCCGGTTGATTTTTCATATACATAGGCAGCAAAACGCTCATTTTTATGGTATGTCCAGTTATCGTTCGGGTCAAAGTACATTACCTTTGTTGAACTCTTAACAAACTTCGCATAATAATGAATCGGAGAATTTACTAAAATACTGAGTTCGGCATTATTTGCAACATTATTTATGCAGTCGCTGTCGGAAAACCAGCCGGCAAACTGATAACCTTCATTGCAAACAGCTGTTGCCGTAACGGTTGTCTGGGCGGGATATGTATTTGTTACGGCACTTGTGTGCACAACACCGCCAACGCTGACTTTACCGCCTGTAAAGCCGTTTGTTTCCTTAGAGCCTGCTGAATCATAGCTTACGGCATCAAGGACAACTTCATAGCTGGCAAACGGATAGGTTGCCCATTTGCCGGAGGCTTGATCTGTATCACCGGGCGATGTTATTACATAGCAATTACAACCGGAATCCCTACTATTTATATCCTTTGTCTGTACAAGTTTATTATTCCACTTTTTATCCGGGTCATGGTTATAACTATTATCGCTTGTGGCTCTCATCTTTACAAAAATATAATTTTCACAAGAAATCCAATTATAACCGCTCTCATTTGTAATTTCAGCCTTGTAAACATTTCCCTCAACAAGAGTCATGTCAAACCAATGTGATTTACCACCTTGCCACATATATACGGCAATACTTGATGTTTTTGCACCATTGTCATATGTTTTCCATTCATTAGGAACTTGCAGATAAATATCACGCTTTTGTTCAACTTCAAATTTAGCATAAACAGTCGTGTTAGCCTTGATAACCGTTGTCAAAGGATTGTTTTTGTAATCGCCTGTATACGATTGTGTACAGTCAGGGTCTGTGTACCAACCGCTGAACGAATAACCCGGCTTTGGAGTAGCTGTCAGTGCAACACTCTCGCCCCACTTTGCAAAAGTAGAAACTGTGCTTGCGGCTGTTTTGTCGCCTGCCTGAACAGTACCGCATGCATTGCTGACTGCTCCGTTAAGTACGGCTGAGGCCTTTACCTCAAATTCTTTAAGCTTGAACCTTGCATGTAAAGTAAAGTCAGCATTGATGTTTTCATAAACATAAGTTGCCTTGTTGCTGACGGGAATATCGCTTGAATCGTTATACCAACCGTCAAAGTCATAACCTTCGGCAGGGGTTGCAACAAATGTTGCACTTCCGTCATAATCCACCGAAACTGTAACTACAGCTGACGGTCCAACTACTTCAGGTGCGGTAAACTGTACTTTACCTACTGAACCACCGTCAACAACTGCGGTGACTGAAAATGACTGCAGCTTAAACAATGCGTAGTATTCGCAATTGGCATCGACATTTGTAAGAACAAGCTGTTGTTCCGATGATACAAGGTTTGTTGTACACTCCCTGTCGGAATACCAACCCATAAACTTATAATTTGGCTTTGTATTTGCAACAAGAGTTACGCTATCACCGTTGGTAACCACCGCAGTTGATTTTGCACCTTCCTGCGAATTGCCTGCCTTAACAGTACCTGCTGTATTGACAATATTTCCGCCGAACACGGCATTAGCGGTAACTTTGCGAGATGATACATCCGAAAACTCTGCATACAGAGTCAAATCCTTCTTTATTGCCGCAGTTTCCACTGCCTTATCTGTGTACTGACAATCTTTAAGAATATTGCTGTCTGCCTTTATACTGCATTGCGGATCGGTAAACCAACCCTTAAACTCATAGTTGGCTTTTTCTTTAGCCGTGAGTGTGGCAAGCGTACCCCACTCAACAGTTGTCTCTATATTTGCGGCAGGGGCATCAGTTCCAAGCTGAACCGTACCGCCCGCTCCGTCGATTTTTCCCTCTGTTACTGAATAAACTTTGAGATTAAGATTGATAATCTTGAATTTTGCATACAGAGTATAGTCAGCCTTTATGCTGCTTACTGTGTACGAAGTCTTTTGATTGACAAGTGTCTGACAGTTTTTGTCCGAATACCAGCCGACAAACTCATAACCCTCGCCTGCCTTCGCAACAAAAGTTGCAGAACCGTTGTAGTTTACCTTGACGGTAACTCTTGTATCAGACGCCTCGGATAACGGTGAAGAAAACTGTACTGTGCTGTTTTTCTTATCATTCGGATGATTTGCAACCGCTGTTACCGAGAACTGCTTAATCATAAATTTGGCATAATACAAATGATTTGCCTGAATATTATTAATTGGAAGCGTAAGATTCTTACTTTCCAGTATTGTGCAGTTCTCGTCAGAATACCAACCCATGAAGTCATAGCCCTCTTTTGGTGTGGCTGTGATTGATGTATTCTGCCCCTCAAGGTACGAACCGACAGCATATGCACCGGCTTCGCCGCCTGAAATCTTAACAGTACCACCTGTGCTGTTTGCAACTGCTCCGTCCGAAACAGCTTTTGCCTCAACCTTATACTGTCTTTGGAATTTCGCATAAAACTTATGCTCGGCTGATGTATCATTTGCTGTGTAAGTGCCGTTGATGAGGGTAACTGGAGCATTAAATTCGGGGTCAGAGTACCAACCGATAAATCTGTATTTGTTGCTGTCGGTCGGTTTTGCATTAAGAGTGACGGTTGTACCCTTTGTAACCTTAACGCTTGTTGCGCCGTCCATACCGCCTGTTACGCTTACTGTGCCCATTGGTGCTTTATTATCCTTTTCATCCTCACATGTAGAATAAACGGAAACAATAGCCGGAGGCGCCCAGTAGCCTGTGTTTTGTGAAGTAATAACATAGTTCACCGAAGAATTTCTGTTCGGTGCGCTGATGCTGTAATCTTTACCGTTGTAAGTAAATTTGAATGTAATCGAATGTGCGGCATCGCTGTTAGGATTGGGCAAATATGCAACCCAACCGCTGAGTGACGCTTTTTCATTCGGTTCAAAAGTCATTGCTATCGGAGTTGAACTGCCCTGAACATACATATCAACCGCAAGATACTTTCCGTCAACCTGTTTCATCGGCAATGTTTTTTCATCTTCACTTGAGAGGAGAATTTTCTGAACCCCTCCCCATGTGCCGTAGCCGTTTTTTGACTTATCCTTATATCCGTAGGCTGTGAATGTCTGTGAATCGGCATCAACACCAGCTTGCAGAGTTGTTGTCCATTTTGCAACATAGCTGTCCTGCGGATTCGATGTTACGGTTGGTTCGCAGCTGTAGAAGGTAACTGCTGCGTTAGGCTTATCTGTATAGTCTGAACCGAGCTTAATAAAATAGTTACCGCTCGAATCCTTTGAAAGCTTTTCACACTTGCTTTTGCCATCCTGGTAAATCCAGATTGCACGGTTGTTTTTGGTAGCCCAACCCGCACCGAGAGATGGATCGCCCGTTGTTTTATCGTAAAAAGTCAATTCTCCTGCCTGGGGACTCTGAGTGATAAGCTTGAAGTTTTCAATTGTAACAGTCTGTCCGGCATACTTTGTCTTTCTGCTGTCATCCTGTAACCACACACGCATTGTAACCTTATGCGGTTTTGAATCTGCCCGAACGGTAAAAAGAGGACTTTCTGCTGTTAAGCCCGTGTATGAATCGAAAGATTTTACACTTTCCTGTTTTTTAGTATTCAGGCTTGTACCGGAAACAACCTCTGCCGTGCTGTTGCTCTTACCGCAGACAACCGTATTACTGCCGTCACAAACAAATGAAACACGAAGCTTTCCCTCGTCTGCATCAGCATCGTTAACCTTGATTGTGGGAACCTTATCAAAATAGAATGACGCCTTTGTTCCCTTTGCGGTAACATTGAAAGAAAAATCAATGTAGTTGACATTCTTATCGTTTACAGTAGCCTGTCTGTATACACCGGACGACTCGCCGTTTGCAGTTAAGGTCGGAAAATAAACATCTGTGCCGTTTGCGCTTGTTGCAGAGGCAAGGTGAACATCGCCTGCCTGACGAAAATATTTTGTAAGATCAATTGTATTTCCGTCATAGCCTTTACCGTAGCCAATGTTAGCGTTGGTAAACACATAGTTATCAATTGTACCGTTGTTCAAATCAAGCTTAATGGTTGAAATTGTTTCCACCCATGCAGAAACCGACACAATAGCGATTGCCAACACTTCAACAAGTGCCACAATGCTTAAAATCAAGCTTTTTCTCTTTTCTTTGCCCGACTTTTTGCCGATTGCAAACTTTTCTTTAAAATAAGCCGCCAAAAGAGCAAATCTCTCTTTCATTGTGACACCTCCTTTTTATATTTTGCATTATTAATAATACGTTGCGGTATCATCGTTGTTTACTTCATAAGAAACATTGAACGATGTGGAGAATATATATTCATTCTTTGCCGGAATAAGCAGAGTGTGATTACCTTTCTCGTTCACAAACTTAAATCCGATAACTCGTGAGCCTCTTGGCGCACTGCAGTTATCAAGGGCACATCTTGAACCGCCAGAATTAAACTGCATCAAATGTTTTGTTTCTTTGCCATCATATTTATAAACTACATAAGGTTCATATTGTCCGCTTATAAGATAATTTCTGAGCCACTGTTTATTATCCGGAATGTTGAGATATACACTTGTATTTATTTTTGGATCTTCAGAAGATCCTCCTCCGCTTGTCGGAGTTGTGGTTGAAGGTGTTGTTGTTTCAACAGTTGAGCCGCCCGGACTATAATCCCAGTATCCGATACAAGGGGACAGTCTTTGAGCAGTATTATCGGTTTTACTATAACCGTTACCTCTCCTGGCAGTATAAACAAGGCTGCGGTTACCGTTTACAATTCTGTTTTCCTGTAACGGATACAAATCTTTGTTATCAACGTTATCATCTATCCAACCTTGTGCCGTAGGGCTCAATTCGCCGTTCACATCTTTCTTGGTGTGCCATGAGTTATAGATTATATTATTCGTTGTACTGAATCTGAAAAAGCTTATATCTGTTGTTACATCTTTTGGCAACGCAGCTGTCCATGTGTTATATCCGTTTACCTCACCAAGATCTTTCATAACGACAGTTTTCTGAGTTGCATCAGTATCTTTATACTGCATGGTAACTATACAGTCATCTGTTTTAATCCACGGTTTCTCATTGCCATCATCGCCTCTTGTTTTATCAATAAAGGTGATAGCCTCCATATCATTGTAGTTACTTTCCAGTTCAACATCAATTGTAACCGATGCACCTGCATACTTATCATAAACAGACTGATCTTCATACGCACCCTCAAACCACGCTACCAATGTTACATCAAGAGGTTTCTGACCTAAAAGCGTGAACAAGCTTTCGCCTGAATAGAAATAGAAATCAGAAAATGTCTTGCATGATGAAAGCTTCGTAGCAGGAGAGCCGTTCATATTTGTTGAGCTTACTGCATTGTAATTTTTAGCATGCGCGTCAATAAGAGCACTTGGATCAATTACAACAGGAGTTTTACTGCTGTCGGTAATAAACGCAAGTCTTAACGGACAAGGATCATAGACCTTCTGATCGACAGGAACGCCTTTATCGTCACGAATAATCTCGGTTGAGCCGTCAAACTTACCGAGAACAGTTTTACCGTCTGCCGAAGTAATTGTAATATTATAACCTTTGATATAAACATTTGTCATATCCGAATCGGCATTAAGCTTAAAATCCTTATATACATATGTTTTATTCCTGTCGCCAGCAGTTCCTTCACGGAATTTCATGGCAGATGTTGAATCCTTAAAGTTGCCCTCTGACGGGAAGAACATATTCCTTCCGTCAACGCTTGAAGCCTCTTCAAGCTTAAAATCTTTAACAACAAGGTGGTTTGAAAGATCTTCCTGACCGTCATTGACACGGAGAGCCGCACTTGACTCAAGTGAAAACGCCTGAGAATTAATACTTGCCGTATCTTTTACGGTAAACCATGCCACCGTTGTCACAAGCACAAGAGTAAAAACAAGGAACAATGATACATATGAAATTGCGAGCTTTTTTCTGCCAAGAAGTCTGTTGTCGGAAAGTGCAAAAAACGAGTTCTGCACTCTTTCTTTCAGTTTCATACTTCATTACTCCTTTCCTGATTTTTATTTTTTATTGTTCATCGCCCTTTGAGAGAACAAGGTTTGCTTTGAACTTTCCGTTTACAAGGGCAAGTCTTGCCTCAGCGTCTTCGCCGTCAACCCACATATTACAGGTTACCTTTCCTTTGTATATGCCGTCTTGAGTTGTGTCCTTTTCCAAAGACATAATTTTTTTCTTTTCACCAAGCTCATATGTGTAATCTCCGTTGATAAAACCGTTGCTGTTTGCAACAAAAACCTGACCGAGTGATGTACCGTCATTAACGGAAACGGATTTTTTAACCCATCTACTACCGTCTTTTTCATAATAAACGTGCGAATATGATTCGCCCTCACGCTTGTCTATGCTTACTGTATCTGAATTTACATTAAGTAAAATGTTCGGAGCAGGAATCCACAAAAGCTTTGTTTCGTTAGTATCATAATTTGCAACCGAAAACCTTACCGCACCGGTTACGCAGTCTCTTGAAATTCCCTTTGAGTCACCGCTTTCACCGAAATCACTCTTATTATCTGCATTTTCACCTATAAGATTTTTTGCATTCGGACTGATTTTAGATTTACTGTCCAGATAAATATCGAACTTGGATTTTGAACGAACATACAGGTCAAAAGAAAGGTAGTGAACCGAATAGTTGGCAAGATCCCAGTCGGCAACATCAAGCATAGGAGAAGCAACTCCGTTTTCCTGTTTGAGGGGCGGCTTATAAAATGTGTATCCGTCGCTCGAAACCTCAGTCATCTTGATATCACCGATAAACGGATAATTTTTGCTGTTCAATTCAATCGTATTTTTGTACGCTGCGTCATCCTTCGGAGCCGGATCATCGTGCTTAACAACAGCAATTTCAATACCGTCAGGTGCCTGACACTCAATGTTGATGCCATCGGCTTCGGCTGACTGCTTATCCGTAAACCACGCCTGAATGCCGCAAAAGCCGGCAAGTGCAACAGTGAACAGAACTATTAAATTTTTAGCAATCATTCTGCCCGTTTTTCTGTTGGGCGCAGTAGAGTTTTTCATTTTTGCCCCTTATTCTTTACCAAAATAAACTGAAACAAATCCGTTTGCTTTCAGAGTTTTGTTATGGAAAACAGTTGTTTTTCTTTTGGTTGCATCTCTTACAATGTTTTCAAAATTCATCACAAACGGTCTGTCAACACCGGAGAATGTAATTACAATCGGCAGATTGCTCATACCTTTCAGCATTGAACACAAATCGTTAAATGCAACAGTAAGATCTGCCTGCTTTTTATAAACATTATATACGCTTGCGCCGCTCTGTGAAAAGCCTGCAAGCACAACACCCTTTTTACTTCTGCATATGCAAAGAGATCTTACGCTTTTCTGTGCGTTTATAAGCTCGTCTGCAACAGTAGCTTTGCCGAACTTAACAAGCTCGTCGGCATATTTTGAAACAACTGCAACACTGCCGAAGCCATAGTCACGAACGAACAAATCGCCTGTATCCTTGACAGATTTAATTTCATCCTTAACAAGGCTGATTTTTTCGCTTGCTTTCTTTTCGGCTTTGCGAATTTCAGCCTGAGCCTCTTTTTTAACCTCGGCAACCTTGGCTTTCATACGCTTTTCACAAGCTTTTTCAGCAAGCTCAACCTTTTTGTCAACCGACTTATAAGCCTTTTTAAGCTCAGAAGCGTGAGCGGCATTGCTTGCGGCTGATGATTTAAGGTTGGCTTCCTTAATTTCAACAAGTTCCTTCTTGTGAGTTTCTTCTTTATCTGCAAGCTCTTTAAGATGCTTTTGCTCGGTTTCATTTGCCCTTGCGGCAAAATCCGCATTAAGCTTGGCAACATAATCATTATGTTCGACCTCAGCATCCGCAATCTTATGATTGAGCGATTCAACCTCTGCCGAATGAGCGTCGTTCATCTGCTGCTTTTCATTAGCAAAATCGGCATTCATTTTATTGACTGTGTCCCTGTGCTGAACACGCTCATTCTGGAGTGTTTCCGTAAGATTTTCATTTTTCTCGGTTAGGTCGGTAATCCTGCGGTTATCCTCTTCAATCTGCGCATGGCACTTTTCAAGGCTCTGTGTAAGAGCGGTAATCTTTGCAAGCTGCTCGGCAACCTGAGTTTCAAGCTCTGCAATATGAGCCTTTTGCTCGGCGATAACAGCTTCCTGCTCTTTCACCTTTGTCTGCAAATGAGCATTCTCCTGCACAAGCACGAGAATTCTGTTATTTAATTCTACTATTTTTTTATTGAGTGTGTCAATAGTCTGATTGAGTTCATCAATCGTTTTATTCAACTCTTCAATAGTATCTTTTAACTGCTGATTTTCTTCCTCAAGCTCGGCAATTCTCTTTTCTGCCTCCATCAACTTGAGTTTTGTCTGCTGGAGCTCTTTCTTAACCTCTTCAAGTTGGTCTTCAAGAGCAGAAACCCTGCCCCTAAGAGTGAGAATCTGCTGTTCTTTCTGATCAATTATAATCTTTAAATTCTTGATTTCATTCGTGAGGTCAAGAATTTTCTTTTCGCGTTCACGGATTTCACGAAGGCGGATTTCCATCTCCTCTTTACGAACAGCATCAAGCTGTGCCTTCATAACCGCCTCGCGGGTCTTCTGCGGCTTTGATTCTTCCTCGGCAATTCGTGCATTTTCAGCGTCGTACTGTTCCTTAAGGATTGAACGAAGTGCCGGGTTTGTAGCAATAGACATCATAAAATGCTGGAATCCCATCGCAAAGTAAACATCCTGCTGAACAGTATCTGTCATTTTGCCATTGTATTCCTCGCTTACAACCTCAAAGCCTTTACGCTTGTAGCTGTCGAGAAAGTTCCACAGCTCAACCACTCTTTTAAAGTTGGGGTTCTTTTTGAGAAGGTTGGTCTGCATGAGCGGCGGACGAACCTCAGGCTCTTTTGAGATTTCCTTAATCAACTGAGTGTTTAAAAACTCATTAAGGGTTGTTCTGATTCTTCTGATTCGGTCAAAGTCCGAAAGCTGAGAAACATCAAGAACATCAAGGTCATCTGCAAGAGTTTCGTGAGATTCATTTATATAGTTAAGATTAAAATCTACTTTTTTCTCATTAAAATCAATGTGACGAACCATAGAGATTTTATTATAGCTGTCGTTCGGCACATCTTTCATTTTTGAATATTTATCGTCAACAAAATGAAGCGCTTTGCGAATCAGCGTCATAAGCACACGGTTTTCATAAATAGCAAAGCTTTCTTCACGCTCAATTGTGAGGATTTTGTTAGGCGTTACCATATCACCCTCAACCTTGGCGATAAAGTTAGTGTGCTGCGAAAGGTGCTTAACAGACTCGGGGCCAATCTTTTTTGCAAGCTCAACTCTAACAACATTGTCAACCTGCTTAATAAAACGGCGCTGTTCGTCTATTGCTTTCTGAATGTACGGAAGTGTTTCCTCAATGGCAACAACCCACTCCATATCAATTACCTTTTCGTTGGTCTTACCGTCGAGCTTATCCTCGCCCTTATCGCCGTCCTTAAGGCCTTCTGTTATGTAATTGTAAGTAAAATCATTTTTCAGAATGTCCTGCATATACATATATGCTCTGAAATATTTACCAAAATCAGCCATTGATTTTTCTCCAATCAGATAGTTTTACCGCTAAAGGAACAAAGTCCTTTCACCAAGCAAAGGGCGAACAGAGTTCGCCCTGAATTGCTAAAATTATACAAGCTTCTTGAGCATACGGAGATAATCCTTGCTCTCAGTCATATTTTCTTCGCCGAAAAGCTCGTCAATATACGCACAAAGGCCATCTATTTCATCACGAATGTATGAAAGATTGAGTGACTCAAATTTTCTAAATACCTTGCGGGCAAGAACATAGTCAAGACCGTCAAGCTCTGTACCGCCTGTTCCGACATAAGCAGGAACAAAGTCACGAAGCTGTTTTACAATACGGTTACCAAAAGCTATGCGGAAATGCTCAATAACATAATCATCCAGAAGGGCAATCTTTTTGAGGTTCTCTTCCGAAACAACAAATTGAACCTTAGCGGCATTGAGGATGTACTCAAAATGTTTGTATGAAATGTATACAGAGTCTGTGAGAGGTGCGTCAAAAGGAACACCCTTTGTGTCGATGTTAATCGGCATAGCACGGTCATAAACCTTATCTGTGATAGCAAATGTCGAGTCATCGTTATTCGCAGTACCGATGTACCACATATTCGGCGGAATTTTGAGCTGACCGTTCACGATATGCTTCGGGTCAGACGGCCAAGAGTTCGGGATGATATCAACAACCCACTCATCTCTTGACGGCATTTCAAGAATTGAAAGCATCTCGGCAAAGTAATACTCAACTCGAGCGATATTCATCTCATCGAGGATTACCGCATAGATGTTTTCGTTATACGATGCCTCATACATTGCACGGAGAAGCTCGGTTTCGTTGAACTTCTTTGTAAATTCGTTGAAGTAACCGAAAAGCTCTGTTCTGTCGCGCCATGACGGCTGAACGGAAGCAACGATTGAAGGATTGTTTACAAACTTACCAAAGGCGTAAGCAAGTGAAGTTTTACCTGTACCTGAAATACCCTGAAGGATAATAAGTCTGGTAGACGCAAACGCAGCAACAAAAAGTCTGATAAGCTTAATATCGTAGTAAAGACCAAGCTGTGAACAAGCAAAGAGTCTGAAACGCTCACAGAACTCGGGAAGTGTGATATCGTTGTCATAAACCGGCGGAACATAATCTGCCCAAAGATGGTCGATTTCCGTAAGCTTGTAGAAACGGCTTTCGCCTGTGTCCTCTTCTTCGCCGTTCTTGAGTGACTCGATTTCTTCGCCTGTAAGCTCTGAAATCTCGTTGGGGTTAAGACCAATCTGTGAAACCTTCATAGAGAGAATCTTATCCTTTTCAAGGTTAAGTCTCATAACCTCTTTGTTGAGTGCCTGAACCTCTTTAACAAGAGAATCTGTATCTTTTCTTCTTCTGTGCGAACGAATAAACTTTTTTACAGCGACGACAATAAGCCATACGCAAAGTGCAAGCACAGCTACCAGAAGCACAATGGCAATAATCGCAATTACCCATGCGAGGCCGCCAAGCTCCGTGGTATAGGCATTAATAATGTTTACATAAGCGGAAAAATCAAAGGCATTGCCTACTCCGCCAAATAACCCGGTGATTATTGACCATAATGAGCCAAAAAACTGACCGAGAAATTCAAAAAGAAATTTAAATACTGTATCCACGGTACTTCGTCTCCTTAAAAAAATCTACTCTCATCTTCTTTAGGCGAAATTACATCGCCTTATACTGCGGCAATCAGCGACTGCCGCTCGTTTCCGACGGAAACGGTTTTGTGTTAATGATTTGTTTTTGTATTATCAGAAAATCTGTATTTCAGACGGGAGAACTCGGTTCGCCACTGCAATTAACTGATAATTTCTGTTGTGTTTTTACTGTGAGCTGTAACTATATTTCTTTCTCAGCTTTGATACTGAGAAAGAAATATACCGTTACGATAAACGCTATGAATGCGTTAGGGACAAATTTGTCATAACTTAATCGGAATTATCAGCGGAATTATTGCCGTCAGCAGGTGTTTGTACCTCAGGCTCATTTTCCGCCTTGTCCTGATTTTCTCCGACGGAGGCAAGATATTCCTCAATAGCTCTCTTTTTCTGTTCTTCGGTAAGCTCTGCGGAATCAACCGCAAGCTTTGCCTCTTCGAGAGTTTTTTCTTTATTGTAGGCAAGCAGGTTGAGAACAACACGAACCGCTTCATAAACAAAGAAAATAATCATCGGAAGCAGAACGCAGAGGAAAAATCCAAGCTGAGTTCTGATAAAGCTTAAAAAGTTACCCACGCCGCCAATCTTCGTACCTGTGTATTTGGCGACAATAGATGAAGAGGTTTGAAGTTCTTCATCGGGCTTTTTCTTATTGTCACCCTGTGTTCTGTAGTAGGTAATGTTGTCATCCTTAACAACCTCAACAATTCGGTGGGTGTTAAGAACGGACTCACCGTTGACTGTGATTGGGAATGTAACAATGTCACCTTTCTGATATTCATATGAAGGGTCATTTGTAACATCACTGAAAATTAAATCACCAACATTAATTGTGTCCTCCATTGAATCAGTCTGAACGCTGAGGGGTGCAATGCCGAAAATATTGGGGACCCCTGATGATTTAGATGTTAATGATAATGTAACAATAAGTATTGATACTACCAAAACCAGTATAACAACAATATCTATAATAACATTGATTATCTTTTTTAACACTTTTTTCATGCAAGGGGACTCCGATCAAATAATTTGCTTAATATTATGTTTTACTAACTGTTATTTCTGAGCTGTAATTGTGAACTTGATGTTTGGCATCACGTTACCAGCATTTGCATCCTGGCAATCCTCATCCTGGCCTTCAAACCATACGATAAGCATATAGTACTTAGCTTGATCCTTATTAAGAGTACCAACATCAACAGAGATTGAGTTACTCTTTGTTGAAACAGCTGAAGCAGCTGCTTTGATTGCACCTTGTGTGTCTGCTACGCTTTTACCAACATATTCAACAGGATTAGCAGCGTCATCACCAGCAGCACCGTAAATGTTATCTCTAAATTCCTCAGCACTTGCAACCGTTGCAGTACCACGTTCGGTGTCTGCTTTACACTTAGTAGGAACAAGAGCTACACGGAGGTAGTTTTTACCAGTTGAAACAGCTGTTTCATTAATTGTTGCTGTAATCTTAACACCCTTAGCAGGCTCAGCACCTGTGTTCTTAACATTGAGCATATTGCAGAATACATTGTTTTCAGCAGCAGCAGCTGTACCAACACCAGTAATTTTCGTACCGTTTTTAGCAGCACCTGACATACCATTATCAGCCTGAGCTTTGTACCAGTTTACACCGTCATATGATGATGCCGGCTGGAGAAGATTTGGAGCTTCATCTGTACCAAAGTTATAGTTGAGGTTGTCCATCCAATCAGAAGTTCTGCTTGATACTAAGAGCAATGACTTCTTAGATGTCTGAACAGAGATACCTGTTGCCTGAGTTGTTGTGTCAGTTGTGAACCATGCAAATGTTGCAGTTCCGAGTGCGAGCATTGCCACGAGGAGCATTGCTACGGAAGAGATTAATAATCTCTTTCTTGACGTTGTTTTCATAGAGAAATTCCTCCTAAATAAAATTAATTTTTGTCCCTAAAACACCATAGGGATTTTTTGCTATATCAGTGCCGAGGCACATAATACCAAGTTGATGTAATACTGTACCGAAAATTACGGTTTTGCTGTGGATTCTTCATCGTCACGAACCGAGAACAGCATTCTCATTCTTACATGACCGTTTCGGATATCGTCGATACATTCGGGGTCGTTACCCTCAATCCAAATTACGATTGTGTATTTGTCAATATCGCCAACCTTGAATTTTTCGGTTGATGTTTTATAAACTTCCTTATCGCTTACAAACTTTGTGCAATCGGTTTCGGCTTTGCTTCTGTCTTTGTACTGACCTTTGCCGTAAATTGAGCTCTTACCGTTTTTGTAAATCATAACTCGGGTTGCTTCATCTGCCGACTTAGCCGCACCTGTGATTTCAAGCACTGCGTCATAGTCAAGCTCAACCTCTCCGTTATTTTTACAATAGAAAGTATAAGCAACATAGTTTTTGCCGTTGTGCGCACCGTCCTTGCTTGTGTCAAGGTCAACAGGAAGCCATGCATATGTAATGTTTGTAACATCCTTAACCTGCTTCGCAGTAAGTGAAGCACACTGAGTTTTGAAGTCAGCGTCTTCGCTAAGCACGATACCTTTTTTTACGGCTGGAGAATCAATGCTGATAATCAAGTCGCCCCATTGCGTTACAAGCGTTGAAACGATGAACAGAATAAGAAGAATGATTATGCAGACCGAAAGGATAATGCTCAAAAGCCGTCTGCGCTTTTTGTATTTTACAATCTCGATTGAATCATTTTTTACATGAAAATGTTCAATCTCGGAATCTGCCATTTTCTTATCATTTAAGCGACTTAACTCCTCGGGAGTAATCGGTTGTTCAATTTTTGGTTTCTTTTTTCCGAACAAGTTTTTCTCTCCCCTCAAAGTTGTATCCGTTTAACTGTCGGATTGTGCGTATTTCATTAACCCATAATTTTTCTCCTGTCTGAAATCTGCGTTGAATGACAGCTTCTCCAGGGCGGGCGGCCGATGACCGCCCCTACGGGATATTGTTTAATTTAATTATGATATTGGTTTATTGTCCTTATCGCATCCGACAAAGCCAAGCTGTACAGAAAGCTGTGCATCCTGAACATCGTCATCACACTCGGGGTCGTTACCCTCAATCCAAAGACGAACTGTTACCTTAACCGGTTCGAGCTGATTAAGATGGAAAAGCCTTGTGTTGTTTGAGTAAACCATTGAACCTGACGGCAAATCAAAGGTTGTCTGTCCGTTTACGGGAGTGCTTCTGTTCGGCTCATAAATTGTTGTGCCGTTGCCTGTTCCCTCGGCTGTGAAATCAACTCTTGCACAATTTACTACATCAGCCTTTGCGCCGGTTGACTCTGTTGACACCTTTGTACCGTCATCAGCGCCTGCTTTTGTGCTTTCGGTTGTGAGGTGAACCCACATTTCCTCGGTTGCGATGAAGTAACATTCAAACTCAAGGTAGCTGTGCTTGTTAGGCTCTCTGACTGTGCCGCGCTGATTGGTGAACTCTGTACCCTCTCTTGTTGTAACAGGGTCAAGCACCGTATCTTCAAGGCTTGAACCGTGCTTTTTAAGGTAATCGTCAATCATTTCATTTGTGATTACCTTGCCGTATTTTTCAAGGTCTTTGCCGTGGTTTTCCATACTGACTTTAAGTTGTGCGGCAAGGCTGATATTGAGGTCAAGCTTGTCAACGCCCGCGAAAGTGTTTACTGAGAACCACGCAACCGTAGCTGTCGTCATAGAAAGAAGGGTTATGATTGCCACAAATACAATCAGCCTTTTTCTCTTTTTAAATGGAACTTTATCACTGACCATTTTATCAATAATCCTGTTAAAAAGGCCCATGCAAACACTCTCCTCATAAACGCACATCTGCGCCAAAATATAATAGTATTTTATACCCTAAACGCACAATTTGCAATATTAATTCTTCGACTGTCACCATTTTTGGATGAATTCACAAGATTTTCACATTTCATTTATGCAATATTCTAATTTTTTATTACTTAATCAATATTTTATAAATTTTTGAGTTTTTGTCCTTTATTCATATTGTTCCCTTTAAAATGGCATAAGAAGACAAAAAAGCCCCTTTATTTAAAGGGACTTTAGGTTTACAATAATAACAAATGACATTTATTAAATTTTAAATAGTTATTACAAATTTGTAACCTGTCTTGTTGTAAATTACTGTAAGATTGTGTTGCATTATTTAATTTTGCTTTTTGACTATTTTGTATTCATCATAAAGCTGGAAATAGTGACATGAATCTGTGTTCTGTGAAAGAAACCTTGCCATTTCATCCTCATCAAGGTTGATGCTGCAATAATCGCCAAATTCATCGTCGCTCACAAAGTTTGCACAAAATTCGCATTTGTCAGCCATTCTGCTCACCGTCCTTTTTGAGAAACCCATATTTATTGTAGGTGAACGGAACATAATTCTCGAGCTGATTGAAAACATCATCTTCGGTATCGGCAATCGTGTAGAGTCTGTTACAGGCATTGGTCATAAACTTTTCACTTACGGCATTGTCAAGCATTGCAAGCATTGAGTTATAGTAGCCTTTTACATTGTATATAATGATAGGCTTTGTGTGTCTGTTAAGCTGCTTTAGTGTGAGAACCTCAAAAAATTCTTCAAAAGTACCCATACCGCCGGCACAGATTACAAAAGCGTCCGCTTTATCTTCCATAATACCTTTGCGTTCACGCATTGTATCTGTTACAATAAGTTCGGAGCATTTGTCAAAAACAACACCCACATCAATAAAAAAATCGGGTGTAACTCCGATTGTGTAACCGCCTGCGCTGTATGCGCCGCGGACGGATGCACCCATAATCCCGTATTTTCCCGCACCGAAAACAAGGTTGTAGCCTTTTTCGGCAATCTTTTTGCCGAGATGCTCGGCAGATTCAAGATAGATTTTGTCAATTTGCTCACTTGATGAGCCAAAAACACATATATTCATACTTTTTATCCTTTCGCATTCGCAGCTGCGTTGTATTTTTCTGATTTTGTCTGAAACAACCGTCAGTTATCTGAACTTAGCTTGGATATTGCGACAGTTCGCAGTCATCCGCAATTAGATTATACATCTCAAATACACAGCGGTCAAGCAGTCAAAACGACGGCAATACACAATTTACACAGATTTTATTTTATCAAAACAATCGTAAACACAAGCATTATTAACAAATAATTTACTATTCATTTTATTCAACGGAGGGTATATTTATGTCTGCTACTTCTTCAAAACTCAAAAATCCGAACGATTCTGTTATGAATCAAAGAGTAATAAAGCTTGCATGGCCGATATTTTTACAGCTGTTGCTCGGCGTTTCACTCGGCTATGTTGACACGATTATGCTTTCAAACTACAACAGTACCGCAGTTGGGGCAATTGGCAACGCAAATCAAGTTCTCGGCTTTTTGACCCTTGCCTTTAACATTATATCAAGTGCAACCGGCATTATCGTCAGCCAGTACCTTGGTGCAGGCAAAAAAGAAAAGATGAATATGATTTACACGGTTGCATTGTCATTCAACTTTGTATTGAGTATTGTAATCAGCCTTGTTGTTTTCATATTCAGCCGAAATCTGCTTGAGGCCATGCAGGTGCCTGCGGCAATGCTTGACGAATCCGATATGTATATGCGAATAGTCGGCGGTACAATCTTTACTCAGGCACTTATCAACGCTTTTAACTCAGTTTTTGCAAGCAACGGCAAAACTGTTTTCGGTATGATTATCGGTCTTGGAATGAACATTATCAATATCTGCGGAAACGCTCTTTTGCTCTACGGACCTCTTAAAGTACTCGGACTCGGCGCATCAGGTGCGGCTGTTTCAACCTGCGCAAGCAGAGTTATTGCGGTAATTGCATCTGTTATATACTTCTACACGGTTATCAACGGCAGATTCAGCCTTAAATATCTCCGTCCGTTTCCGTATGATGTTCTCAAAAGCCTTCTTAAACTCGGCATTCCGACAGCAGGCGAGAACATTTCCTACGACTGTTCACAGCTGTTTTTACAGGCATTCATCAATACAATGGGTATCGTTGCAATCAACGCAAAAATCTACGCAAATATGCTTTCAATGTTCACATATATGATTGCTCTTGCCGCTGCAAATGCAACACAGATTATTGTGGGTCACAGCGTAGGCGCTCACGATTACGATTTTGCATACCGCAGGGTGCTGAAAACTTTGCGTTTCGGTATGATAATTTCAATCTCGGTTGCAATTATAAACTGGTTGATTTCGCCGTTTACACTCGGACTTTTCACAGGCGACAAGGCAGTTATCGCACTCGGTTCAACGGTTATGTTCATTGCGATTATTCTTGAATTCGGCAGAACAACAAACCTTGTTATAATCAACAGTATGAAAGCCGCCGGTGATGTTAAGTTTCCGACTGCACTTGCTATCTTTTCGATGTGGATTTTGAGCGTCGGACTCGGTTGGCTGCTCGGCATTTTCTTTGGAATGGGACTTACGGGAATTTGGATTGCTATGGCGGCAGATGAGATTTTCAGAGGTGTTGTCGTGCTTATCCGCTGGATAAAAGGCAGTTGGAGAGGCAAACGAGTGGTGCTTGAAGAAAAAACAAACTCAAACGGAACGGCAAAGGCTACGGCATAATCCGACAAAAAATATGATACCATATAACGAAAGGGGATAAACTATGAACTTTACGGAATACACTGTTAATGATAAAAACCTTGAAGAAATTTTGCTTGCACTCAAGTCGCTTGATGCGGTTGAGGCTGTCGCACTCGGAGGCTCCCGTTCAACAGGCGAAGCCGATGAAAATTCAGACTATGATATTTATGTTTACTGCTCAGAAATACCGACCGGCAAAACAAGAGAAAATCTTCTGGGAAAATACTGCTCCGTTGCCGAATTTGGCAATCACTACTGGGAGAGCGAGGACAACACGGTTATGAACAACGGTACCCCTGTTGACATAATCTACCGCGAAATTGATAGGTTCAGCGGATATATTGATACGGTAATCAAAGGCGGCAAGGCTTTTAACGGCTATACAACCGCATTTTGGCACAACATCAGGAACAGCAAGGTTCTTTTTGACAAGACAGGGACTTTTACAAAATTCAGAGATATGGTGCAGATTGATTTTCCTGAAAATCTCCGCAGAGCTATTATCAAAAACAACCGCAGCCTTTTGAGCGGAAAGCTTCCGTCATATGACAGGCAGATTAAGAAAATGCAGGAGCGCGGTGATATCGTCAGCGTCAATCACAGAATCACAGCATTCCTCGAAAGCTATTTTGATGTTATCTTTGCACTCAACCGCCAAACTCACCCCGGTGAGAAAAGACAGGTTCAGCTCTGCAAAAAGTATTGTACCCTCTTGCCGAAGAATTTTGAAGAAAACATAAACGCTCTTATGAAGTCAATCTCAGACGGCGGTTCATACGAAATCGTCACAGCAATGGTCAATAACCTTGATGAAATTCTCGACGATGAATTTAAATAAAAAAGGGGTGTCGGAAAGTTCCGTCACCGCTCAGCATTTTTCAGCCATATAAAATTCAAATGGAATATTGACATTGCTTTTTGCATAATATATAATAAGAATACAAGGAAAACCGTTAAAAGCGGTTAGCCGGAAAAGTAAAGACGAAAATAGCCGTCCCTAAGTTTTCGAGGCTGTAGGGCGGTTATTTTTTTATTGCAACAATTATTATTGTAACAAGTAAGGTAAAACAAATTATGTATTCCACCTGTGTCACCTCCTTGCACATATTAGCCAATGCTTTCATCGGTTTGTGTTTGGATGTGACTAACCGCCTTAAACTTCCTTGTATTCTCGTATCATATTGTATCAAGCTGAAATTGCGATGTCAACCATAGATAAATACTACGCTTACTTCAGGCTCCGTATCTATACATCTCACCAAAAATCTCTTTTGCCGTAACTGCATTGTCGGTTATGGCATTTTTTAATTCGGTGATATTGTCAAACTTTTTTTCGGGACGAATGAAATCAAGCAGACGGACATCGGCTGTCTGACCGTATATTTCACCACCGTGAAAGTCAGGCATCCATGTTTCGCTCAAAAGCTTCGTTCCGCCGACTGTCGGCTTTACACCGATATTAGTCACACCGCAATAGACCTTTCCGTTTTCAAGTGTGACGGCAGATGCATAAACGCCGTATTTCGGCACGGCAAGATTTTCGGGAAGTTTCTGATTGATTGTCGGAGTGCCGAGTTCTCTGCCGAGTCTTTTTCCGTGGGTGATCACGGCAGAAAATCCAAAATGCGAACACAAAAGCTTGTTTGCACGGCGGATGTTTCCCTCGCTCACAAGCAGACGGATAAGTGTTGACGAAACAACATCGCCATCGTCACGCTCAGGCTCTATCACTTTAAGCTCCGTGCCATTTTCATCACAAAGCTTTTTGAGCAAATCGGTATCGCCCTCGCCGTTTTTTCCGAAACGATAGTTAAAACCGCAGACAACAAATTTTGCGTTGAGGTTGCCAAAAATAATTTTCTCGACAAAGTCCTTTGCAGACATATTCATCAGCTTTTTGAAATCAAGGCTGAAGGTATGTTCAATACCCAGGCTTTCAAGCGTTTTCAGCTTATCTTCCGTTGTCATAAGCGCACCATTAGAAGATTTTCCGAGAACCTCCTTCGGGCTTTGAGCAAATGTAAAGCACACGGGCAAAAGTCCGTTTTTCTTCTGCTCAACAGCCGAGAGAATAACCCTTCGGTGTCCCTTGTGAAGTCCGTCAAAAAATCCGAGAGCAACGGCAGTATTCAATTTTTCGTGTTCTGAAACAGTAAAATTCTGCATATATATTTCCTATGATTAAATTAAATTTTACCGCTTTTCAAAAGTGCGGCAGTCTTTAAAACGGCAATCTGTGTTTTGGAGTCGGGAATCATATTGTTAAGCACCATTTCAACGGCTTTGTTGAGGGGAATTTTTTCAACATTCAAAAACTCACCCTCGTCAAGCTTTTGCTCGCCCTGTGACTTTACCCGACAGGCATAAAGATGGATAATTTCCGAGGTGTATCCGGGAGACGGATACACCTGACCGAGAGAAATGTAGGAGTAACCCTCAAGTCCAGTTTCTTCAAGAAGCTCACGCTTTCCGTTTTCAAGCGGAGTAGAACCCTTTTCAAGCTTGCCGGCAGGAAGCTCAAGCACAACCTCCTTGTACGGATAGCGAAACTGCTTTACAAAAGAAAGGTTATTGTCCTCATCAAGAGCGGCAACACATACTCCGCCCGGATGATTGACAACCTCCCTCTTTGACCTTTTTCCGTCAGGAAGCTCCACTTCGTCAAGGACTATATGCAGGACTCTGCCGTCAAAAATTTTCTTGCTGTCAAGAGTTTTTTCAAAAAGCTCCATAATTATACCTCCGTTTTAAGATTGAATTATCGAAAGGAAAGGATTTTGTTATGACCGATTATAATGTTTTTCCCGATTACAAAACGCGCAAGGAACTAATAAACGGACTTTGCGGGAAATACAAATTTATCAAGCACTGCTTTGCAGGAAAAAGCGTGTGCGGAAGAGGTATTGATGTTCTGCACATCGGCAACACCAAGAATCGTGTACTCTACTGCGGCGGTTTTCACGGCTCGGAGTACCTCACTGTGCTTGCCTTGCTGAAATTCTTTGAAGAATGTTGTCAGGCTATGCAAAACGATAATCCTGTCGGCGAATACAAAATCGGAAATTTTTTAAGCATTCGCGGACTTACGATTGTGCCTTGCGTGAATCCCGACGGCACGGAAATTGCCCTGCACGGCAGTGACGCCGCATTCAAATACAAACCGCTTGTCGAAAAGGTCTGCACCGATACATACAAATGGCAGGCAAATGCCCGTGGAGTTGACATCAATCACAACTTCAATGCGGGTTGGTGCAGGCTTAAACAGCTTGAATTAAAGAACAATATCAAGTGTCCGGCGCCGACGAGATTCGGCGGCAATCATCCCGAGAGCGAACCCGAAACAAAGGCGCTGACAACACTTTGCCGTAATATTGACTTTGAACGGGCAATCGCTCTGCACAGTCAGGGACGGGAAATTTACTGCTCATTCGGCAGACACACACCCGTTCTGAGCTTTCGGCTTGCGTCAATGTTCTCGCAGGCAAGCGGCTACAACATAGCCTTTCCCGAGGAGATTGCCACAGGCGGCGGCTTTAAGGATTGGTTCATCGAAAAATTCCGCCGACCTGCCCTCACCGTAGAAATGGGGCTCGGCAAAAATCCCCTCCCCCTCTCCGACTTTGAAGAAGAATACAAAATCCTGCAAAGCATCCTCTGCCTCGGAGCGGTGGTTTAAAAATTTAATTTCATTGTATTTACAGCACTGAACACATATTGTTTGGTGCTGTTTTTAATTAAAAGGGCGCGTTAAACACACATTTGGGCGCGTTAAGGGCGCGTTAAACACACATTTGGGCGCGTTAAGGGCGCGTTAAATTATTTCTTAATGATATATTTAGCGTATCTTCCTTTTTCGGATAGTTCAATCAAATTCTCTTTCCTCATTCGTTGCAATATTATACGAGCTTGTTTTTGTGAAAAGCCACACAATTCTCTTACTAATTCGTTATTAATAAAACCTCTGTCACGGATATATTCCAAAATCATTTCTCTTGCTTTGATATATTGAATTGCTTTATCCTTAGTGTAATCAACAGAATTTTTTAACTCGTCATATATCTTTGCCGTCAACATATATTCATTGCCCGACAACTCAATCAAACCATATCTTTTAAGGTTACTACAGGCATTCTGAGCCTGATCACGAGCTTCTTGAATTAAGCTCTCTGCCTCAGACATTGTGATTTTGCGGTTATCTTTAAGGTAGCGCAAAATCATAAGTTCCGAAAGTGAAAAACTTCTGCTCAGTTCGTTTTCTTCATTGGCAATGAATTTTACAAAATCAATATCATCAATAGCACTATAGATTGTCAGCGAAACCGCATCATTATACGATTTGTATTCGGGAAACGGCTTGCCGGATGATATCATTTCTCTGAAAATAATGTCAACACCTTGTCCTGTTCTCTGAACGTATTTTAGATGTTGCAGAGTTTCGGCAATTAATTTATTTCTCGGAACAGACGGATGTGTAATTATATTATTTTCTGTGATACCGTCCAAAAATGCACCTGGGTTTTCTATTACAATTTTATCAGGATAATGCTTTACATAAACCGCACCTTGACTTTGATAATCTCTGTGTGACAAAGCATTGAGTAATGCCTCTTGAAAAACTTTTTCAGGGAAATCGACAATTTCCAATCTGAAAAGTCCAACCTGAACGTTGACAATACGATTTGAGTCTTGTATTTTCTCTGAAAGTCTGTCAATTACCGATATAATAGGAGCCTTCATATCAAGTCTTGCATCATATTCTTCTAAATTTGACTCGGAATAGTGCAAGTAAATTACCTCTGCCTGTGGAAGTAATCTATTGATTGCCTGCTCTTTGCCTACAAATAATAATCCAGCCACAGTCAATTTAATATTACCGCTGTCAGACTTAACCAAAGCAAGGTCACGCAAAAATGCAATATCATCCATATCAGCTAATGTCGATTCGGGATTTCTCGCTTTTAATTTTTCTTTCAACTTATAAACTTCAAGTTTGTTTATATCATCTTCCGTGCTGTCTGACAAAATCCTTCCCGAAAAATCGGAGCTTTGAATTTCAGAATAGCGGTTGCTCATTTCATCGGGATAAAACGGTTTAGAATTTTTTCCAAGTCTTTTTAAGCATCTGCCGTCTGTAGTTGCATGTGTAATTCCGTCTGATGCAACGGTAAGTGCAATCACCTTTTTACCGTTGTATTCTATTTCTTCGGGATCAACAAAAATAGACGGTCTTGTTTTTTCGTAAATTGATTCAATAATGTTCTGCAAATCGTAGTTACCGTCACAACCCGTAACTTCACCGTTATCTTCAACGCCAAAGTAAAGAGTGCCTCCTTTGTTATTTGCAAAAGCTATAAGTTCATCAACCGCCAAATTAATTCGTTTCTTCATATCAGACACTTTATTCCACGATTTAAATTCTGTATTAATCGACTCACCGATTTTCAGAATTTCTGCAAAATCATCAATATTCAAAAAAGCACCCCTTTTCTTTGCAGAGCAGTCATTATAGTATTATTTGATTATTTATCTTATTTATAAAATTTAAGGGCAACCTCGGTTGCCCTTGTTTATTTTGTCATTTTGACAAATACTTTAATTACTTTTTTCGTCCTCGTCATCAAAGAATGAGATTGAGTTTACGATATTGTCAACAGCCTCGTCTGAAATTACATTCGGCTCGTCAAGATATTTTGATCTTTTTTCAATGCTGTCAATAGCCATCTGCATCTGCTCCTGCGGAGTTGACGGTTTTTTCGGAGCGTCGTAAATCTCGTTATCCTCGGGATTTGAGATGTTCACATACTCCTCTTTTTTAGGCTCTTCCTTAACCTCGGGTTCTTCCTCAGGCTCAACGATTGCAGGCTCATTGCCGTCATCGGGAACTTCAACTTCCTCTGTCACATCTTCCGCAGATTCCTCTTTTACGGGTTCTTCTGCATTTTCGGCAGATTCGTCATTTTTTTTTGACTTGTCAACGCCAAAGTTCGGAGCATCGTAATTTTCGTCAATCTCCTCTGCGGCAGCCATAATTACCTCACCGGGAGCGTCAATCTGCTTTTCTCTTCTCGCCTCGGCAACAGCCTTGAGTTCGTCAAGGTGATTTACAGGCTTTTCAACCTTTTCGCTGTCCTCATCAAAATAGATATCATACCATACGAGGAACACATAAATTGTCCAAACTCGTCTGCTGTTATCTTCTTTTCCGCTGAAATGACTGTCGAGCCATGAAACAAGAACATCTGTATTGAAGAATTTCTCGGCAGTTTTGCCCTTGAACTTTGTCTTTACAACATTATAATACTTTTCGTCACGGAGCCATACTCTTGTCGGTACAGGGAAACCGAGTTTCTCTTTTTCGGCAGTAGCCTCAGGCATATGGCGAACGGCAGCCTTACGCATTGCATACTTTGTGTTGTGCTTGTTGCAGCGCAGTTTTGTCGGGAGCGATGACGCAACCTTGAAAACCTCCTTATCGAGGAAAGGAACACGAAGTTCAAGCGAGTTAGCCATACTCATACGGTCGGCTTTAAGAAGGATGTCGCCGACCATCCACATATTGATGTCGAGATACTGCATTTTTGTAACATCGTCATACTTACGGCAACGATAATAATATTTTCTTGTAAGATCCTGCGGGCGTGTTGCAATTGACGGATCCTTCAAAAGCTCCTGCTTCTGCTTGTAGTCATACATAAATGCGTTACCGATATAACGCTCCTCAAGCTTGTCACAGGCACGGATAAGATAATCTCTGCCCTTTATGTCGGGGAGCTTTCTGCAAATTGCTCTTATTGCCTTTCTGATGCAATGCGGAACAATTGTCTGATAAATTTTGAACACTCTCGGATCGTTGTAGCAAGTGTAACCGCCGAACAATTCGTCTGCACCCTCACCCGAAAGGACAACCTTTACATAATGGCTTGCAAGACGGGATACAAAGTAAAGTGCGATACATGACGGATCCGCAAGCGGCTGATCCATATGGTACTGAACAGTCGGAACAGCGTCCCAGAATTCTTCACTTGAGATAAGGTGAGTGTGGTGTTCAACACCGATTTTTTCGCTGAGATTTTTTGCCCAGCTGATTTCGTTATATTTTTCGCCAAAGTCAAAGCCGACTGTAAATGTTTTCTGATCGGCAAAATATGTTGAAACATAGCTTGAGTCAACACCGCTTGAAAGGAAACAGCCAACCTCAACATCGGCAATTTTGTGAGCGTTTACGGAGTTTTCAAAGACCTTTTCAATTCTGTCAACAGCCTCTTCCTCTGTCATTGCTTCATCGGGATTGAAACGAGCCTCAAAATAACGGGTAGTTTCAACCTCGCCGTCCTTGTACCAAAGGTAGTGACCGGGCATAAGGCAGTAAACACCCTCAAAGAAAGTTTCGGGCGGAACTGCATACTGGAATGAAAGGTACGAATCAAGTGCCTTTCTGTTGAATTTCTTTTCAAACTTAGGATATTCAAGAATACTCTTGATTTCACTTGCATAGACAAAGTCATTGCCTATCTGAGTGTAGTGCATCGGCTTAATGCCGAAGAAATCACGGGCAATAAAAAGTGAGTTATCCTTTGTGTTGTAGATAGCAAAGCCGAACATACCGCGGAGTTTTGGGAGCATATCTTCTTTCCACTCTTCAAAGCCGTGAACAAGCACTTCACTGTCTGTGTCTGTATAGAACTTATGACCTTTTGCGATAAGTTCTTTTCTCAAATCCTTGTAGTTATAAATTTCACCGTTGAATGTGAGAACAAGGCTTTTATCCTCATTGTATATAGGCTGATGACCTGCACCGAGGTCAATAATGGAAAGTCTGCGAAATCCCATGGAAATATTGTCGTCCGTAAAAAATCCGTCCGAGTCGGGACCACGGTGAGTGATAACCTCTGTCATATTTCTGATGACATCGGCTCTGTTTTCAACCTGTCCCATAAAGCCGGCTATGCCGCACATATCACAATTCCCCTTTCAAGGTAATTTTCAAAATTAACCGCATTAGACTAATGCCCTATTTTAAACATTTTATCACAATTTACTCCCAAATTCAACTGTTTGCAGGCATAAGTTTCAAATCAGAGCAACGCCCCTCAGCCTTTTTTATTCTTTAAGTATTCATCAAGCAAATCCGCTGCATATCTGCACAACTCAGGACACGGACGGGCGGCATAATATTTTTCTGTTCTCTCAGACGGAGTCGGGTTGTCCTTTGCCTTTGCTCTCATACCGAGAAGGTCACGGCAGATGATTGAACCGTTATCCTCCTTGAACCTTTCGGCAAGCTGCTGAACCTCGGTGTAGACACGCTTTTTGTCTGCATTATCCTTGCTGTCACTGTAACCCCTTGCAAGACCTAAAGCCATATACATTCCCGTAACAGTACCGCAGACCTCACGCATTCTGCCTATTCCGCCGCCAAACGGCGACGCAAGCATAAGAGCAGTCTGTTCATCAAATCCCAAATCGTCACAAAATGCAAGCAATACAGCCTGAGCGCAGTTGTAGCCCTGCATAAAATTATTCTTAGCAATTTCACCTTTTGTCATACCGATTTCTCCTTTTAACAAAGCAATTTCATATATGCCCAGTATAGCACCGAAAACCGCATACTGCAACGATTTTTTGCTTGTAGAAGAGGTTAGTGTATGATATAATTTATCATACAACAGCATTTCGCAAATTGTATCGTTTACAAGCACATTGCGAACGCTTTAAATTTGCTTGCTTTATTCGTTAAAATTGTTATAATCTAAGTACAGATATTTCTGTCGCAAGCTCTGCTCCTTGCAAGCAAAGCAGAGCGTTGCTCGGATTTAAATCTAAATACAGATTAAAATAAAGTACAAAATAAAGTACAAAAAAGACATTAAAGAAAAAGGTGATTAGCATTGTCTTTTCCACAGGATAAAATAAGAAATTTCAGCATTATTGCTCACATTGACCACGGCAAGAGTACGCTTGCGGACAGAATTCTTGAGCAGACCAACTCCGTTTCCGAAAGGGATATGGAGGCGCAACTGCTTGATGACATGGATCTTGAGCGTGAGCGTGGCATTACAATCAAGGCGAGGGCGGTTAGCGTTATCTACAAAGCCGATGACGGGGAAGAATATCTTTTTAATCTCATCGACACCCCCGGTCATGTTGACTTTAACTACGAGGTTTCCCGTTCACTGGCAGCCTGTGAGGGCGCTATTCTTGTTGTTGACGCATCACAGGGCATTGAGGCGCAGACTCTTGCAAACACATATCTTGCCGTTGACAGCGGACTTGAAATTGTTCCCGTTGTCAACAAAATTGATCTGCCGAGTGCCGACCCCGACAGGGTTATTCAGGAAATCGAAGATGTAATCGGTATTCCTGCCGAAGATGCTCCGAAAATTTCCGCAAAGGCAGGAATCAACATTCACGCAGTTCTTGAAAAGGTTGTTCACGATATTCCTGCTCCGACAGGCGACATCAACGCTCCTCTGCGTGCATTGATTTTTGACAGCTGCTACGACAGCTACAAGGGCGTAATTATATATGTAAGGCTCAAAGAGGGACAGATTCACCCGGGCGATGAATTCAAGCTTATGGCAACGGGCAGTGTGTTCAATGTTGTTGAGTGCGGACTTATGCACGCAACCGCTCCCGAAAAGACCGACGGTCTTTATGCAGGCGAGGTTGGCTATATCACGGGTTCAATCAAGACTCTTGCAGACGCAAAGGTCGGCGACACGGTTACACTCACATCAAATCCCGCAGAAGAACCGCTCCCCGGCTACCGTGAGGCACAGCCTATGGTTTTCTGCGGTATCTACCCTGTTGACGGCGCAAGATACGGTGACCTTAAAGATGCACTTGAAAAGCTACGGCTTAACGATGCGGCTCTTTCGTTTGATCCCGAAACATCGGTTGCTCTCGGATTCGGTTTCCGCTGCGGATTTTTAGGACTGCTCCACATGGAAATCATTCAGGAGCGACTTGAAAGAGAATATCAGCTTGACCTCATCACAACCGCACCGAGTGTAATTTACAGAATCACACGCACAGACGGAACGGTTGAGATGATTGACAACCCGACAAACTACCCCGATCCGTCACTTATTCAAATGGCGGAAGAGCCTGTAACAGACGCTCACATCTATGCACCTAAGGAATATGTCGGCAATATTATGGAGCTTTGTCAGGACAGACGAGGAACTTTTGTCGATATGCAGTATATTGATGCCGACCGTGTTGATTTACACTATGTACTTCCGCTTGCCGAAATAATCTACGACTTTTTCGACACGCTCAAATCACGCACAAGAGGTTATGCATCATTCGACTATGAGCTTAAAGAATATGTTCAGAGCAACCTTGTTAAGCTTGATATTATGCTTAACGGCGAGGTTGTCGATGCACTTTCGTTCATCATTCACGCCGATAAGGCATATTCAAGGGCAAGAAAGATGGCTGAGAAGTTAAAGGAAAAGATTCCGAGACAGCTCTTTGAAATTCCGATTCAGGCTTGCATCGGCGGTAAAATTATTGCCAGAGAAACCGTAAAGGCTATGCGTAAGGATGTACTTGCCAAGTGCTACGGCGGTGATATTTCCCGTAAGAAAAAGCTTCTTGAAAAGCAAAAAGAAGGTAAAAAGCGTATGCGCCAGCTCGGTTCTGTTGAAGTTCCGCAGGAGGCGTTTATGGCGGTTCTCAAGCTTGATACGGATTAACGGTGAAGATATGAAAGAACTTGCTATGTTTTACAACTTTTCGGACGAAAGATTTCGCAAGGCAAAGTTTGCACTTATGCCGTTGAAAATTCAGATTAAAAAGGTTGAAAAAGAAGATTTCAATCAGCCTATCGGCTTCCTTGCAGGCATCAAAGGCATTGAGCCTGCGGCAGAAAAGTTTGACGGTGACGGCTTTGACGAAGAAATGATTGTCATGCACAATTTTACGAATAAGACAATTGATTCGCTAATCAGAGCACTGAATAAGTGCGGTGTCGGACGAGTTCCGCTTAAGGCGGTTATTACTCCCACAAGCAAAGATTGGGACAGTCTGACGCTTATCAAAGCACTTAAAGCCGACCATGAGGAAATGCTTAAAAAATTGAAAACGAAAAGTTGAAAATGGAAAATGAAAGTCGGGAAGACAGTTTGCAAAATGCAAAGCATTGTCTTCCCGACTTGTTTTGTTTATATAAAATCGCAGTTAAAATTACTCTGTGTCACTATATTAAAGATCTCTACCGCAGCACTTCTTATACTTCTTACCGCTGCCGCACGGACAAGGATCGTTTCTGCCTATTTTTTTGCCCTTACGGATAGTTTTGTTGGCTGTGTCTGTGCCATCAGCCGAGGTTTCTACAGGACGGGCAACCTGCTCACGGTGGAGTGCCTGCTTTACAGCGTCTGACTGTTCAACAGTTCCTTCATCATCGGCTGCAGACTGTGCCGCTGCGGCAGCCCTCTGAGCCGCTCTCTTTGCAGCTGCAATTGCGTCCTGTCTTTTCTGAATCTCATAGATACGCTTTGGCATAATGAGCATCATCTTGACAGTATCTTCACGAATGCTTTCAATCATCTCATCAAACATATCAAAGCCTTCAACTCTGTATTCAACAACAGGATCGTGCTGACCGTATGAACGAAGTCTGATACCGTTTTTGAGCTGATCCATATTGTCGATGTGATCCATCCAATGTGTATCAACATTCTTGAGGAGGTAAACACGCTCCATCTCACGGATTGTTTCCTCGGGAAGAAGCTCTTCGTTTTCCTTGTAGATTTCGAGAGCATCATCAACGAGCATCTTCTGAATCTCTTCGGGTTCCATATCTTCAAGATCCTCAAGACTGAAATCGTACTTAGAATCATCTCTGATAAGCCAGCCTGCATAGTAATCCTTAAGACTCTGGAAGTTCCAATGCTCTGCAGGACCTTCGGGGAGATACTGCTTGATTGAAGTTGCGATTGTATCCTCAACCATTTTGAGGATTGTTTCGTGGAGATCCTCACCGTTAAGAACCTGATCACGCTGACCGTAGATGATTTCACGCTGTTTGTTCATAACATCATCGTACTGGAGGACATCCTTACGAATGCCAAAGTTACGAAGCTCAACCTTTTCCTGTGAGCCTTCGATAATACTTGTGAGCATCTTGTTCTCAATGGGCATATCCTCGGCAACATTCATACGCTCCATCATCATCTTCATTCTGTCGCCGCCGAACAGACGCATAAGGTCATCTTCGGTTGAGAGGAAGAAACGGCTGACACCCGGATCGCCCTGACGGCCTGCACGGCCGCGGAGCTGGTTATCAATACGGCGTGACTCGTGTCTTTCCGTACCCATAATGTAAAGACCGCCGGCCTCTCTTACCTTTTCAGCCTCGCCCTTGATTTCTTCCTTATACTTATCATTCAGTTCTCTGAATGTATTTCTTGCATTGATGATTTCTTCATCATCGGTTTCCGCATAACCCGTAGCTTCTTCAATAAGCTCCTCTGTAAAGCCCTGCTTACGCATTGCGGCTTTTGCCATATACTCTGCGTTACCGCCGAGGATAATATCGGTACCACGGCCTGCCATGTTGGTTGCGATTGTTACCGCACCGAGTTTACCTGCCTGAGCAACAATTTCAGCCTCTTTTTCATGCTGTTTTGCATTGAGGACATTGTGCTTGATGCCTCTCTTTTTGAGCATTTTTGAAAGAAGCTCCGACTTCTCAATTGAAATTGTACCGACAAGGACAGGCTGTCCCTTTTCGTGAGCCTCAACAATTGCGTCAATAACAGCGTGGAACTTGCCGTTTTCTGTCTTATAAACCGAATCGGGGAGGTCTTTTCTTAAAACAGGCTTGTTTGTAGGAATTTCAACAACATCAAGCTTGTAGATTTCCTGGAATTCTTCCGACTCTGTCTGAGCAGTACCTGTCATACCTGAAAGCTTTTTGTAAAGACGGAAGTAGTTCTGGAATGTGATTGTAGCAAGAGTCTTGCTTTCGCTCTGAACCTTTACGCCCTCTTTAGCCTCAATTGCCTGATGAAGACCTTCGTTAAAGCGACGGCCGTACATAAGACGACCTGTAAATTCGTCAACGATGATAACTTCGCCGTCCTTAACAACATAGTCAACATCAAGCTTCATAACGCCGTTAGCCTTGATAGCCTGATTTACATGGTGCTGAATTGTAAGGTTATCGGGGTCTGTAAGGTTTTCAATACCGAAAAATTCTTCGGCTTTCTTAACACCGCTCTGTGTAAGCGTTGCGGTTTTCTGCTTTTCGTCAACAACATAGTCAATGTCGTGTTCCTTGTAATATTCCTCCATATCCTCTTTTGCATCAAGTTCTGCAAAACGCTGAACTTTAAGAGTTTTTGCAAAAGCGTCAGCCTTTGCGTAAAGGTCTGTTGACTTGTCGCCCTTACCCGAAATAATAAGAGGAGTTCTCGCCTCATCAATGAGGATTGAGTCAACCTCATCGACAATTGCAAATGCGTGCGGACGCTGAACCTTGTTTTCCTTGTAAACCACCATATTGTCACGGAGGTAGTCAAAACCAAGTTCGTTGTTTGTTCCGTATGTAATGTCTGCGGCATAAGCCTTTTTTCTTCCGTCATTGTCAAGGTCATGGCAGATAAGGCCGACCGAAAGACCGAGGTATCTGTAAAGCTTGCCCATCCACTCTGAGTCACGGCGGGCAAGGTAATCGTTGACTGTTACAATGTGAACACCTTCGCCCGTAAGAGCGTTGAGGTATGCAGGGAGGGTAGCAACCAAGGTTTTACCTTCACCTGTTTTCATCTCGGCAATTCTGCCCTGGTGAAGAACGATACCGCCGATAATCTGAACGGGGAAGTGCTTCATACCAAGCACTCTCCAGCCTGCCTCACGACAGGTTGCAAATGCTTCGGGGAGAATATCGTCTGTTGTTTCGCCGTTGGCAAGTCTTTCTTTAAGGATTGTTGTCTGGTTCTTGAGTTCGCTTTCGCTCATAGCCGCATATTTATCTTCGAGTGCAAGCACCTTGTCACAGATTGGCTGCACACGCTTAACTTCACGCTTGCTGTAGTTGCCGAACATAGCTTTTAAAAAATTCATCAGGGTTCTTCCTTTCAATGTACCGAAAAAATCGGTCAAACTGTATTTTCAATAATATAATTTTTAATATAATTTTAATTTACTGCACCGCAGACGCTCCAAGGCTTTTTGCAGCCTGAATCATTGCGGTCTCAACTACGGGACCTGCATATTGGAAACCGAAACCCGAATCCTGTACAACACAGGCAAATGCAAGAGGGCAGTCCTCATCTTTTGAGTATCCGACCATCCAGCCGTTAGGGTTCTTATCATCGCCGACTTCACCCGTACCTGTTTTGGCACAGACTGTAAGTCCGCCGAAAAGGTTGTCGCCGTAGTAATCCGAAACGGTGTATCTCATAACATCGTCAAGCTTTGCCGCCGTATCGGATGAAAAAAGCTCCTGTCCGCTGCTCTTGTAGTTTATGCCGAGTGCGGAGAGTATGGACTCATCTTTGATAAGGGTAGGGTTTGTAGCCTTACCGCCGTTTGCGATTGCGCCGCAGATAATTGCCATCTGCATCGGGTTTACCTTGTCATTATACTGACCTACACCCGACCAGCCAAGCTGGTTTTCATTGGCGTCGCTGACATCATATGAACCTTTTGCGGTTTTAATTCCGTCAACATCAAAGGAGCTGTTAATGCCGATTTTCTCGGCAGTTTTTGTCATTGTGTCACTTCCGAGTTCAACGGCAAGCTTTGCAAAAACAATATTGCAGGAATGTGCCATTGCCTCTTTATATGTCAGCGTTCCGTGAGTTTCCGTACAGGTAACTTCACTTCCGCCTATGTTCTCACTTCCGTTACAAACCCAAGTGCGGTCATAAAGGTCGGGAATATTCTCAATTGCCGCCGCAGATGTAACGATTTTGAAGATTGAACCCGGAGTAAAGGTTGACGAAAGCACATTATCAAGGTAAACGCCCTCGTATTCGCTTTCGTTGTCCTCGGTAATTTCGGGAGGAGCCTGCGGATCGTAAGCCATGGTGCTTATGGAACAGATAACCTCGCCTGTTTTGTAGTTATATATTACACATGCACCTTTTTTGTTATAAGATGCAAGCACATCATAAGCCGCCGCACAGGTTGCGGAATCTACTGTCAGCTTTATATCGTGAGAGGCACGCAATGATTCCGGCATATTAAGTCCGAAAACAAGGTTATAGCCTATCAGCTGAGAACGATACATACTTTGAACAGCCGTTGAAATGTTAAGGCTGTCATCACCGACAACATGAAGCAGAGATTTTCTTACGCTCTCGCTTTCGTTATAAACTCTTTTACCGTCAACCGTCTGTGCAAGAGCCGTGCCGTTGCGGTCATAAATCGCTCCTGCCTGTGCAAGGCCGCCGTCACCTGCTATATGCGCATTATATGCCTGATCGACCCAATCGTCTGCCCCTGTTACAAGCTCAAAGGCGAGATAGCCGAGTCCGCCGATAAACGCAAGCGCAACTATATATATAAGTGTACTTCTGCGAAGTATTTTTTTCAAACCTTACACCACCCTGTGTATCAAGTGAACAATCGAAAAATTAAAGAAAATGCGGCTTTGCTTGCAAAGCACTATGAATACGGTCGGGAGATAGAGCATTTTATTTTGCCGTTTTTCTTCTCGACAACAATTTTCCATTTTCAATTTTTCATTTTCAATTTACTAAACTTATCTTTTTACCGAATAAGTTCTCTCGTCTGCGGCTTTAATGAATGCAACAAGTCCCCAACAAGACATAATACTTGAACCGCCGGCAGACACAAACGGGAATGTTACGCCTGTGAGCGGAAGGACATCGGTTGCACCGAAAACATTGAGAGAAAGCTGAACGACAAAAAGTCCTGCCGCACAGCACGCTGAAATTGAATAAAAGGTACTTCTGCTTCGGGTTGTAATTGCCCTTGCATAAATAAACATTGCACCTACTGCCACGGCAAGTGTGAACGCAACGATAACTCCCATTTCTTCCGAAACAAGTCCGAAAACAAGGTCACTTTCGGATGCGGCAACCTGCTTTAAAAAGCCGTTGCCGATACCTACGCCGAAAAGTCCGCCGCTTGCCATATATGTGAGAACTCTTGCCTGCTGATAACCAAGGTTGTCCTGAGTATGTTCCCACACATGACGCCAGCCCGAAAAACGGTCGGCAACATACGGTTTAAACTTGAGGACAAAGGTTACGCCGAAAATTGCGGCGGCAACAGCAAGAATAATCGTCTTAAAATCGCCCGAGCGCATAAACGCTGTGAGCAAAAATGTTACAAAGAAGATGAGCGCAGTACCGAAGTCACCCATAAGAGCCAAAAGGCCGACGCATACTGCCGAGAAGATAATGTACTCAAGCAGGTTCTTCTTTGTCATCAACACATCAAGCGAACTTGCGCCGATAAAGATGAAAATAATCTTTGCAAGCTCTGACGGCTGAAATGAAAACGAGCCGATATAAATCCAGTTGGCAGCGCCGTTTGTAATCTTACCGAATACAATTGTTACACCCAAAAGACCGACCGCACAAATCATTGCCGGAAGTCTGAGTTTATTTACCTTGTCGGGATCTTCAATCAGCTTGATAATTATGCAGAAGAAAATCATACCTATTGCGGCGGCAACAAGCTGAACATAAGCCGAGCGTTCCGACTGTCTGATAAGCATCATTACGCCTATGCCCGTCAAAAACAGGGCGAGCGATTCAAGCTCGAAATTTACTCTGCGGATTACAAAATAGGAGATAAAGAAGAATCCCCATTCAACAGCCGCAAGAGCGCCGAACAGCACGAGCGGAGCCATTGTATTTGTGCCGTCATTCCAGAACATAGCCTGAACGCACATAAAGAAGTGGAAAAATGTAATAAGGAGCATAAGCTTCCACGATTTCATTGCAGGCTTATCGCTGACCTTTGAGAAAAACCAGCTTGACTGCAACGGCTGTTGGAACTCCTCGCCTCTTTTTACTATAAGGCTTGTACCGCCTATTGTTATTGTATCGTCAATAAGCACCTTTGCTCTGCCTCTTGTTCTTTTGCCGTTGAGCATTGTGCCGCTCTTTGAGTCGGTATCATTTACATACCAACCGTCTTTACGGCGAAGGAGTACGCAATGATTTCTTGAAACCGTCGGGTCATCAACGGTTACATCACTGCTTTTACTTCTGCCGATTGAATTTTCCCAGAAAAGCACGGGGAGCATCTCGCCCGTTGCAGGGTTCAAAAGTGAAATCAAAGGAGTTTCGGGACGGCGGCGGCGGCGCATTGCGGCAAAGCACTGGTACACAATTATTATTGCATAAACAGGCATAAGAAAACGCAGTGCAACAACACCCATATCGAAAATTATCGAAAGATCCGGCACTTTTTTCAACTCCTTCACAAATCATCTGTCCTAAAAATAAGCATACTTAAAGTTATACAGTTTAAATAATAATCCAATTTCCTCCAAAAGTCAATAGCCGAGTGCCTCGGCAGTCAATTCGTGAAGACAGTTTATACAATAAAAAACTAAAAATGCCCGAGCGTGACTTTCTATATTAAGATAGTTTTTTCAGCCGAGTGCCTCGGCAGCCAATTTTGTAGGGGCGGATATTATGTCAAGTGCAACATGGTAACCACCTGTGCAAGGACATGGTATACAAATTCACAA